>Ga0210120_1000024_pt1 | contig 42063 bp, 42 predicted proteins | sample Goodyear_PhragA__FD_184868 | JGI IMG/M metagenome (GOLD analysis project Ga0210120, IMG submission 184868) | Wetland microbial communities from San Francisco Bay, California, USA, that impact long-term carbon sequestration - Goodyear_PhragA_D2... | ecosystem: Environmental > Aquatic > Marine >... | reverse complement strand
ACGATCACCTGCACCGCGGCGAGGTCCCAGACGGAGACGCCGATCGCGTCGATCGCGCCGTCGACGGCCCCCTCGGCGACGAGCATGTGGCTCCAGAAGTCCCCGTACCCGCGCGCGTGCCAGGCGCGGGCGGCGAGCGCCGGGAGGGACTGCTCGAGCGCGAACGTGAGCACGGCGTCCTCCGGCCTGCTGATCCGCGAGACGCGCACGAGGTCGCCGTTCGCGTGCGCACCCGCACCGCGCTCGGCCCACCACCGCCGGTGGAGCGCGGGCGCCGAGACCACCCCGAGCACGACGCGTCCGTGCTCCTCGAGCGCGATCAGCGTCGCCCAGACGGGCACGCCGCGCGAGTAGTTCCTCGTGCCGTCGATCGGGTCGATGATCCAGCGGCGCGGCCCGGCCCCGTGGGCGCCGCCCTCCTCGCCGAGGATCGCGTCGCGGCGGCGCTCGACGGCGAGGATCGTCCGCAGCTCGGCCTCGACCGCGCGGTCCGCCTCCGTCACCGGTGTCCGGTCGGACTTCGTCTCGACCAGGAGGTCACGCGACCGGAAGCGTTCCAGCGCGATCGAGTCGGCGGTGTCGGCGAGGCGGAGAGCGAGATCCAGATCCGCGCTCACGCGTCCCTCGGCCTAGTCGACCTGGAGGTAGACGAGCGCGATCACGCAGGCGCCGACGAACATCGCGACGAACACCGCGAAGAGCACGAGGCCGAGGCGATTGTTCCTGCGGGCGAGCTCAGGGGAGACCATCGGACGTCCTACAGGACGAGGGGGTCGAGGGCGGCGGCCACGAACAGCAGGGCCAGGTACGCGAGCGAGTAGTGGAACAGGACGACCGCGTCACGGCGCGTGCCGTCGCGGCGCAGGCGCCACGCGAGCAGCACGAGGTACGCGCCCAGCAGCGCCGCGGCGACCGTGTACAGGGGCCCGAGCCACGCGCCGACCACGATCGTGAAGGCCACCAGCCCGAGCGAGTAGAGGAGGATCTGGCGCGTCGTCTCCCGGTCGCCGCGCGTGCCGGGCAGCATCGGCACGTGCGCGGCCTGGTAGTGCTCCTTGAGCATCAGCGCGAGCGCCCAGAAGTGCGGCGGCGTCCACAGGAACACGATCAGGAACAGCCACAGGGCGGGGAGGGCGAGGCTCCCGGTCGCGGCCGCGTACCCGACGAGCGGTGGCACCGCGCCCGCCGCGCCGCCGATCACGATGTTCTGGTCGGTGGAGCGCTTCAGGTACCCGGTGTAGACCACGACGTAGAAGAGGTTCCCGACCAGAGCCAGCGCCGCCGTCAGCACGTTCACCGTCGACGCGAGCAGCGCGAACGAGAGCGCGGAGAGCACGAGGCCGAACTCGAGCGCGCGCGGCGCGGGGACGCGGCCGGACGCGACCGGACGCGAGGCGGTGCGCGATCCCATCAGCCGGTCGATGTCCCGGTCGATCACGTGGTTGAGCGCGCTCGCCCCGCCGCACGCCAGCGCGAGCCCGGCGAGCATCGTGGCCAGCTCCACGGTGCCCGGCCAGCCGCCGGCGCCGACGACCATGCCCGCTGCCCCGGTGACGAGCAGGAGGGACATGATCCGGGGCTTCGTGAGCGTCACGTAGTCGCGCCAGGGGCCGAACGGGAGCGTCTCGCCGCGGAAGGAGACCGCGAGCGTCACCAGCGACGCCGCCAGCGCGCCCCCCGCTGCCGCGACATGGAGGGCGATCGACCAGCGCGCCTCCCCCGACCAGGCGACGAGGCCGCCCGTGACGATCGCTGCGAGCATCAGCCCGAGCGCGGAGGCGGCGGGGAGCACCAGTCGCCGGTACGCGACGATGGCAGCGACCAGCACCGCGACGAGGAGGGGCAGCGCGACGAGGGCCGCGGCCCAGTGTGCCTCGCCCAGCCCGAGCGCGGCGCTCGCGACCACGAGGCCGGCCGCCGCCGCAGACGCCACGATGGTGCCCGCGAGGAGCGGGCCCGGAGCGCGCTCCGTCCTCACGTCCTCGCCTCCTGGAGCTTCCGCCGCAGGTCGTGGAGCGGTCTGGCGCTCGTCACGTACGGAACCTCGTCGAAGTTGTGCGGCGGGGGCGGCGAGGTCGTGTACCACTCGAGCGTGTCGGCCTGCCACGGGTCGTTGCCCGCGCGCCGCCCGTGGACGCTCTTCACGATCGCTGCGAGGAAGCAGAGCATCCCGAGGCCCATCACGTAGGAGCCGATCGTCGAGATCATGTTGTACGCCTCCCACAGCCCGTCGTCCCGGTAGGTGTACACGCGGCGGGGCATGCCGAGGAGCCCCACCAGGTGCAGCGGGAAGAAGGTCAGGTTGAAGCCGACGAACGTCAGCCAGAACGTCCACTTGCCGAGCCGCTCGGAGAGGAACCGGCCGAAGATCTTCGGCCACCAGTACCAGAGCCCGCCCAGGATGCCGAGGATCGACCCGCCGAACAGGACGTAGTGGAAGTGGGCGACGACGAAGTACGTGTCGTGCACCTGCCAGTCGACGGGGAAGGCGGCGAGGTAGATGCCGGAGAGCCCGCCGATCGTGAACACGCTGAGGAAGCCCAGCGCGAAGAGCATCGGCGTGTCGAGGGAGATGTTCCCCTGCCAGAGGGTGGCGAGCCAGTTGAAGATCTTGATGCCGGTCGGCACGGCGATCACCATCGAGGCGAGCATGAACCAGATGTTCAGGTAGGTCGGCATCCCCACCGTGAACATGTGGTGTGCCCACACGAGCATCGAGAAGAAACCGATCGCGACGGTCGAGAACGCGATCGCCTTGTAGCCGAAGATGGGCTTGCGGGCGAAGACCGGGAGGATCTCGGAGATGATCCCGAAGACCGGCAGGATCATGATGTACACCTCGGGGTGCCCGAAGAACCAGAAGACGTGCTGGAAGAGGATCGGGGAGCCGCCCTGGTCGCCCTGCTCCGGTCGGAAGAAGTGGAAGGTGTCCGGGAACTGGCGCTCGAGCAGGAGCAGCGTGAGGCCGGCCGAGAGCACCGGGAGGACGAGCAGCAGGAGCCAGGCGTACACCTCGACCGACCACACGAACAGCGGCAGGCGCATCCAGGACATCCCGCGCGCCCGCATGTTGTGGATCGTGACGATGAAGTTGATCGCCCCGGCCATCGAGGAGATCGTGAGGATGTGGAGCGAGAGGATCCACAGGTCCTGGCCGTTTCCCTGGGCGGCGAGCGACAGCGGCGGGTACGCGGTCCAGCCAGTGTTCGCGGCCCCGCCGGCGGCGAAGAACGAGAAGCAGAAGATCAGCCCCGCGAACGCGTAGAGCCAGTACGAGAGCGCGTTCAGGCGCGGGAACGCCATGTCGGAGGCGCCGATCATGAGCGGGACGAGGAAGTTCGCGAGCCCGGCGAGCACGGGGACGACGACGAAGAACACCATCCCGGTGCCGTGCATCGTGACCACCTCGTTGTACGAGTTGCCGGTCACGACGCCGCCGTCGGGCCGCGCGAGCTGCGTGCGGATCAGGAGGGCGAGGAAGCCGGAGAGCGCGAAGAAGAAGCCGGCCGTGCCGATGTAGAGGATGCCGATCCGCTTGTGGTCGACCGTGACGAGCCAGCTCGCGACCCTGCCGCGCTGCCACGCCGGAACGGGCGCCTCGTGGGCCCTAACCGCCAAGGTTCCCGTTCAGATAGGCGGTGATCGCCGCCAGCTCGGCGTCGTTCCACTCGCGGCCGACGGGCGGCATCTTCCCGAAGCCGTTCCGCAGCACCTGCTCGACCTGGTTCTCGTCCTCGAGGAGGGTGCTGCCGGCGAGCTTCGGCCCGTACCCGCCTTCGCCCGAGGCGCCGTGGCACTTCGCGCACGAGCCCTCCCACAGCTCCCGGCCGAGCGGCGACGTGCCGGCCGCCTGCTGGTCGGCGCGCTCGGAGAGCCAGGCGTCGAAGGCGGCGGCGGGCATCACCTCGACGGTGTTCAGCATCTTCGCGTGGTAGAGGCCGCAGAGCTCGGCGCACTGCCCCTGGAAGACCCCCGTCCGCGTCGCCTCGAACCAGGTCTTGTTGACCCGGCCGGGGATGGCGTCGATCTTGCCTCCGAGTGCCGGGACCCACCAGGAGTGGATCACGTCCCAGTCCGGCGAGGTGACGTGGAGCTCGACGGTGCGGCCCTCCGGCGCCCGCAGCCGGTCGATCGCGACGACCCCGTTCGGGTAGCGGAACTCCCAGGTGAACTGGGTGCCGGTGACGTCCACCACGAGGTTCGAGCTGCCCGCCGCGGCCGTGGGCACGTCCTGGATCCCGGGCAGCTTCGCGAACACGAACGCCGCGATCGCGAACAGGATCACGACGGGGCCGAGGGTCCAGGCGAGCTCCAGGCGGGTCGCGCCGTGAACCTGTGCCGCGTCCGCGAACCGGGCGCGCTTCCGGCGGCGGTAGCGGATCACGAAGGCGACCAGGAGACCCTCGACGAGCAGGAAGATCGCGAGGCAGAAGGCCGAGATGAACAGGAAGCTCTGCGTGATCCCGTCCGCGTTCGGTGACTCGGGCGGCACCGGGGCGAACCCGCCGTTCCCCGCGAGCGCGGGAGCGGCGAGCACGGCCGACGCGACCAGGGCGCCGACGAGGACGGGAGGTCGGGACCGCACGATTGGAGGCATTCTATGAACGTGGCCGCCAGCCCGCGCCGACGAACCCGAGTGCGCCTCCCCGGCGACGTCCAGCGACCGTTCGAGGTCTACGTGAACGGCGTGGAGCAGCACGAGGGCGTCGATTTCGTCGTGCGGGAGGGCGCCTTGCTCTTCGAGCGCGAGCTCGTCCACGAGAAGGTCGGAGCACGGCGCTGGACGTCGATGGTGCTGGGCATCGCCGGCTCGTACGGGAAGGACGACTCCGTCGACGTGCTGTACCGCGTGGGCGGCGAGAGCCGGGTGGCGGCGCGGCTGCCGCTCGAGCGGCTGGACTGACGTCCCTGCCCGCTAGCGGTCGTCGAGCTCGTCGAGGCGCCGGCGGAGCTCGTGGCGCTCGTCCTCGTTGCTCCGCGCGGAGCGTGCGAGGCGACGCTCCCCGTCGGGGGTCAGCCGCAGATGTGCGACGCGCAGGTCGCTGCCCGAGCGCTCGCGCTCGACGAGGCCGGCGCGCTCGGCCCGCCCGACCAGCTCGGTCACGGTGCTCTGCGCGAGCTGGAGCCGCTCGGCGAGCTCAGTGACGGTCGACTGCTCGCTGCCGTCGGGGGCGCCCTTGATCATCAGGAGCAGCAGATACCGGCGCGGCGTGAGACCGGCGGAGCGCGCGAGGTGCTCGCTCGTGCGGAGAAACGAGCGGATCACCCCGCGGAACGCGGCGATCCGGATTGCCTCGGCGGTGTCGAGTGGCGACTCGGTGCTCATCTCGGTCGACGCTCCTCCGTCAGGGGTCGCCGGGGACTGTAGAGCGTCCTCGGCTCCGACGGGCAGATGACCGGCACGGAGGTGGCCGCCGCTCGTTCTAACCGGAACGCAACACGCGCGTCACCCTGCTGTAACGGCCCTTCAGGGTCTCCACACATGCCGCGCGTTCTCTTCCACGAAATGCCCATTCAGACGACCATCGCACCGCCGCGCCCCGAGCGCGAGCGCGCAGAGGTGACCGCCTGGCGGATCGAGTGCCTGCAGGCGGCGGGCTACGACGCCCAGGCGGCGCTCGTGATCGCGCTCGACCGGGACGTCGACCTGCACAGCGCTGTCTCGCTCCTCGAGCGGGGCTGCCCGCCCGACCTGGCCCTCCAGATCCTCTTCTAGGGCACTCGGCCGCACGCCTCCGCCGCCGCGCGGAGGCGCTGCGCGTGGGCGGCGGTCAGCTGACCGGGCTCGAGCCGCCAGGACCAGTTGCCGACCGTCGTGCCCGGCCTGTTCATCCGCGCCTCGCTCCCGAGCCCGAGCACGTCCTGCGCAGGCACGATCGCGAGCGCGCAGACCGACGACAGCGTGCGCTCGACCAGGGGCCAGGCCTCGTCCGCGCCGAACGTGCCCGCGAGCGTGTCCGTGTCGTGGGTGGACGTGTACACGACCTGGTCGGGGCGATGGTTCTCCGGCCTGTGCGGGCTGTCGCGGCGTCCGGAGAACGCCCAGATCGTGACGGCCATGCCCGGGAAGCCGAGCTCGTCGCGGAGGGCTCTGACGTCCTTCGTGATCACGCCGAGGTCCTCCGCGATCACCGGCAGCGCGCCGAGCTCGTCCCGCGCGGCCTCGAAGACGGCGCGACCCGGTCCCCGGCGCCACCGACCCTCGCGCGCGCTCGCCGCGCAGGCGGGCACTGCCCAGTACGCGGCGAAGCCGCGAAAATGGTCGATGCGGTACCGGTCGGCGAGCTCGCGCGTCCGGCGCAGGCGGTCGATCCACCAGCGGAAGCCGGTGCGGGCGAGCGCCTTCCAGTCGTACAACGGGTTGCCCCACAGCTGGCCGTCGCGGTTGAGCCGGTCCGGCGGCGCACCGGCCACGGCCTCGTCGAGCGGCAGGAAGAGCTCCGGGTGCGCCGCATGGTCGCAGCCGCCCGGCGCGACGTAGATCGGGACGTCGCCGATCAGCCGGACGCCGCGCTCGGCCGCATAGGCGCGGAGCGCGTCCCACTCGCGTGCGAACCGCACCTGCTCCTCGAGAGCGCCGTCGCCCGCGAACGCGACCCAGTCGTCGAGCCACGTCCGCTCGCGCTCGCGGAAGGCCCGTGCCTCGCGCGTCCCCACCCGCGCGCGCGGCTCGGCCAGGAGCCCGCCCCAGCCGGCAAACGCGGACAGCGACGCATAGGGCGACCCGAACGCATCGGGGGGGTTCAACGGCAGCACCTGCCACCAGCGCGCGCCCGCGGCGTGGAGCCAGTCGACGAACTCGAGCGCGGCGGAGCCGAGCCGCCCGCTGGGCAGCGAGGTCGGGTGAAGCTGCACACCGTAGGACCGCTCCAGGCGCACTGCCGACTGTTTACCGTGTGTCGGGCATGCCCGCGGACCGGATCGTGATCTCGGACGTCGCGCCGCAGGTGGATTGCGGCCGCTGGCCTGCGAAGGCGTGCGTCGGGGACGAGGTCTCGGTCGCCGCGACGATCGTGCGCGACGGGCACGATCCCCTCCGTGCGGTCGTACGCCACCGGCGTCCGCGCGGCCGCTGGCGCGAAGAGCCGCTGCGGTTCCTCGGGAACGACCGCTTCGGAGGCTCGTTCGAGGTCGACGCGGTCGGGCGCTGGCAGTTCGAGATCGAGGCGTGGGTCGCCCGGCACGCCGGCTGGCTCGACGAGTACGACCGGAAGGTGGCCGCCGGCCAGGCAGACCTCCGGGGCGAGCTCGCCGAGGGCGAGGCCCTGTTCGGGAGCGGGACCGTGGACGAGTGGCGCGTGCGGGCGGAGCGACTCTCGGCCGGGGACCGGCACAACGCCGCCCGCAGCGACGCCCTCGCGCTCGAGGTCGAGCGCGAGCTGGCGCGGGCGAGCGCGTGGTACGAGCTCTTCCCGCGCTCGTGGGGAGGGTTCGCGGGGGTCGCCGAGGTCGTGCCGGCGCTCGCCGAGCACGGCTTCGACGTGCTCTACCTCCCACCGATCCACCCGATCGGGACGACGAACCGGAAGGGACGGAACAACACGGAGCGGGGCGAGCCGGGCGACGTCGGCAGCCCGTGGGCGATCGGCGGGGCGGAGGGCGGCCACGACGCGATCGACCCGGCGCTCGGCGGCGAGGACGACCTCGCCCACCTCGTCGAGACGCTGCGGGCGCACGGCATGGAGCTGGCGCTCGACCTCGCGCTCCAGACCTCGCCGGACCATCCCTGGCTCGCGGCGCACCCGGATTGGTTCCAGCACCGTCCCGACGGGACGCTGAAGTACGCCGAGAACCCGCCCAAGCGCTACCAGGACATCCACAACTTCGACTGGGACACGAAGGATCGCAAGGGTCTGTGGGACGCCGTCCGCGCGGTCGTGCTCCGCTGGTGCGAGGCAGGGGTGACCGTGTTCCGGGTCGACAACCCGCACACGAAGCCGGTGCCGCTGTGGGAGTGGCTGATCGCGGAGGTGCGCAAGCGCCACCCCGAGACGGTCTTCCTCTCGGAGGCGTTCACACGCCCGGCGATGATGACCCTCCTCGCGAAGGCCGGCTTCTCCCAGTCGTACACCTACTTCACGTGGAAGAACGCGAAGTGGGAGCTGATCGAGCTGGTCGAGCAGCTGCGCGAGTGGTCGTCGTACCTGCGTCCCAACCTCTGGCCGAACACGCCCGACATCCTCCACGCGACGCTCCAGCAGGGCGGACGCCCCGCGTTCGAGTCACGCCTCGTGCTCGCCGCGACGCTCTCCCCCGGCTACGGCATCTACTCCGGCTACGAGCGCTGCGAGAACGTGCCGGTGCGATCCGGGAGCGAGGAGTACCTCGACTCTGAGAAGTACCAGCTCCGCGAGCGCTCCTTCGACGGCCCGCTCCTCCCGCTCCTCAAGCGGCTCAACGAGACCCGCCGGGCCCACCCCGCCCTCACGGGCGCGGGCCTCGAGCGCCTCGTCTGGCTCGAGACCGAGAGCGAGCACCTGCTCGGCTACGCGCGCACGCTCGGGGACGACGTCGTGCTCGTCGTCGTCAACCTCGACCCCTTCGCGATCCACGAGGGCGTCTGCGTCGTGCCGCAGCAGCTCGGGCTCCCCGAGCAGGTCGACGTCGTCGACGCGCTCTCGGGCGAGACGTACACGTGGGGCTCCCGGAACTACGTCCGGCTCGGCCCGGGACGCTCGCATGTGATGGCGGTGTCGCGGCCGTGAGCCTGCTCCGCGGAGCACGAGACGCTGTCCGACCGAGGTCGGACATCCAACGCCGAGCGGAGGCAGTTGCGACCGCGAATGCGGGCGCCTTCAGGGGTCTGCCCCGCCGGAGGCGGGGATCGAGCGGCGGGGATCCGCTCCTGCGGATTCCCGCTTCGCGAACAAGCTCATGAGCGAGCGCTGGTTCGAGTCACAGCCCGACTGGTTCAAGACGGCCGTGTTCTACGAGCTCCACACGCGCGCCTTCTTCGACTCCTCCGATGACGGCACCGGGGACTTCCGGGGGCTGCGCCAGAAGCTCGACTACCTCCAGTGGCTCGGCGTCGACTGCATCTGGCTCCTACCCTTCTACCCCTCGCCCCAACGAGACGGCGGCTACGACGTCGCGGACTTCCTCTCCGTCGCGCCCGAGTTCGGGACGGTCGACGAGTTCGCCTCGTTCGTCGAGGCGGCGCACGAGCGCAGGATGCGGGTGATCGCGGATTTCGTAATGAACCACACGTCGAGCGACCACCCGTGGTTCCAGGACTCGCGCCAGGGCCCCGACGCGCCCAAGGCCGACTGGTACGTGTGGTCGGACACCGTGCACCGCTACGAGGACGCTCGGATCATCTTCGTCGACAGCGAGCAGTCCAACTGGACCTTCGACCCCGTCCGCGGGGCATACTTCTGGCATCGCTTCTACCACCACCAGCCCGACCTCAACTACGAGAACCCCGAGGTCGGCGAGGCGATCCTCGCTGCGCTCCGCTTCTGGCTCGACCTAGGCCTCGACGGCTTCCGCCTCGACGCCGTGCCCTACCTCTTCGAGGAGGAGGGGACGATCTGCGAGAACCTCCCGCGGACGCACGAGTTCCTCAAGCGGGTTCGGGCCGAGATCGACGCGGGGTACACCGATCGTGTGCTTCTCGCGGAAGCGAACCAGTGGCCCGAGGACGTCGTCGACTACTTCGGTGCGGGCGACGAGTGCCACATGGCGTTCCACTTCCCGGTGATGCCGCGGATGTTCATGGCGCTGCGGCGGGAGGAGGCCCGGCCGATCGTCGAGATCCTCGACCGCACGCCGCCGATTCCCGAGCACTGCCAGTGGGGGATCTTCCTGCGCAACCACGACGAGCTGACGCTCGAGATGGTGACGGACGACGAGCGCGACTACATGTACGCGGAGTACGCGAACGATCCGCGGATGAAGCTCAACCTGGGCATCCGCCGCCGCCTCTCGCCGCTGCTCGACGGAGGACGGGACGAGATCGAGCTCATGCACGCGATCCTCTTCTCGCTCCCCGGCTCGCCGGTGCTGTACTACGGGGACGAGATCGGGATGGGCGACAACGTGTACCTCGGCGACCGTGACGGTGTCCGCACGCCGATGCAGTGGACGGGGGATCGGAACGGCGGCTTCTCGCGCGCGGACTTCGCCCAGCTCTACCTCCCGCCCTTGATGGACCCCGTGTTCGGCTTCCAGGCCGTGAACGTCGAGGCGCAGCTCCGCTCCCCGTCGTCGCTCCTCCGCTGGCTCCAGCGCTTCGTTGCGCTGCGCAAGCAGCACCCGGTCTTCGGGCTCGGGACGTACGAGGCGCTCGAGACGTCCAACCCCCGCGTGTTCGCGCACGTTCGCAGCCACGAGAGCGACACGGTGCTCTGCGTCCACAACCTCGCCCGTTCGGCGCAGGCCGCCGAGCTCGACCTGTCGAGCTACAAGGGCCGCACGCCGGTCGAGATGACGGGCGGGACGCCGTTCCCGGCGGTCGGGGCGCTGCCCTACCTGCTCACCTTCGGCCCGCGCGGGTTCTACTGGTTCCAGCTGCTCGAGGAGCCGCCCGATGCCTGACCCGACTGCGCTCACGAGCGACGAGCTGCTGGCACTCGTCCAGGGCGCCCGCTGGTTCGGCGCGAAGGACCAGACGCCCGACAGCGCCGAGATCGTCGGACTGCCCGTCGAGGACGGCGTGGTCGTGCTCGCGATCGTCGAGGTGCGCTTCCCGACGGGCACGCACGAGCACTACCTCGTCGACTTCGCCGCCGACGGGTCGGCCGACGTGCTCGAGCGGAGCGAGGTCGCGTCCCGGCTCGCCGCCCTGGCCGGCGTGGAGACCGCAGGCGACACCGTGCGCGCCCTGAACGTGGAGCAGTCGAACAGCTCGGTCGTGCTCGACGAGCTCCACATGCTGAAGCTCTACCGCCGCCTCGAGGCGGGCCCGAACCCGGAGCTCGAGATGCTCCGCGCGCTCGGCGACCAAGGCTTCACGAACGCGCCGCGGCTCGAGGGAGCGCTCGAGACGTCGGGGCCGCCGCTCGACACGGCCCTCGTCTCCGTGACCGGGCTCGTCTCCGCGGCGGGCGGGGGATGGGAGCTGACGGTCGAGTCGCTGGCGGACGACGCGTCGTGGCTGCCCGACCGGGCGTGGCGCCTCGGCGAGGTCAGCGCGGGCCTCCACACGGCTCTCGCGGCCTACGACGACCCGTCCTTCGCCCCCGAGGAGCCGAGCGCCGAGTCGCTGCCCCTGTTCGCGGCCGCGCTCGACGAGGAGATCTCCGCGACGTTCGGCGGGCTGCCGGACGACGACGCGCTCGGGGCGGTCGCGCACCGTGCCGAGGACCTGCGCGACCTCGTGCACGAGCTCGCCGCGGTCGGGCCCTCCGGGCTCGCGATCCGGACGCACGGCGACTACCACCTCGGTCAGGTGCTCTGGTCGACCGACGACGACTGGGTCGTGATCGACTTCGAGGGCGAGCCGGCCCGCTCGCTGCCGGAGCGGCGCCGCAAGCGGTCGCCGCTGCGCGACCTCGCCGGCATGACCCGGTCGTTCGCGTACGCCGGGGACGCGTCGCTCCTCCTGTGGGGCGTCGAGGCCCCGACCGGGTGGGTCGACGCCTGCCGGGAGGGGTTCCTCGAGGGCTACCTCGCCTCGGCGGACGAGCGACTCCTCCCGCCGAGCCGGGCGGGGTTCGACCGGCTGCTGGCGCTGTTCGAGCTCGAGAAGCTCGTCTACGAGCTCCGCTACGAGGCGCGCAACCGGCCGGACTGGGCCTCGATCCCGATCGTCGGCATGCTCCGCATGCTCGAGACGGCCGCATGAGACACGTCGTACCGGCCACCGAGCCACGCGCGTTCCCGGGGCGCCGCGGAGCCCGGCTCCGCCGGGCGGGTGCAGCGGGCGGACGGGGACGCGCGTGAGCTTCGGCGAGCTCGATCTCCACCTGATCGGCGAGGGGCGTCACGAGCGCCTCTGGGAGCGGCTCGGCGCCCACGTCCTCGACGGGGAGGAGGGCGTCCGCTTCGCGGTCTGGGCGCCGAACGCCCGCGACGTCGCAGTCGTCGGCGACTGGAACTTCTGGGGCGAGGGCGCCGACCGGCTCGAGCCGCAGGGATCGTCCGGCATCTGGGCCGGAGTCGTCGAGAACGCACGCGAGGGGCAGACGTACAAGCTCGCGGTGCGCGGCGCGGACGGCGTGCTCCGGCTCAAGGCCGACCCGGTGGCGTTCCGGGCCGAGCCGCCGCCCGGCACGGCCTCGGTCGTGTACCGCTCGCGCCACGCCTGGTCCGACGACGACTGGCTCGAGCGGCGCGCGGAGACCGATCCGCTGACGGCGCCGCTCTCGGTCTACGAGGTGCATGCCGGCTCGTGGCGCCAGGGCCTCGACTGGCGCGAGCTCGCGGACGAGCTCGGCGAGCACGCCGCGTCGCTCGGCTTCACCCATGTCGAGCTCCTCCCCGTGATGCAGCATCCGTTCGGCGGCTCGTGGGGCTACCAGGTGACCGGGTTCTACGCGCCCCAGGCGACGCTCGGCTCGCCCGACGACTTCCGCGCGTTCGTCGACGCGCTCCATGCCCGCGGGATCGGCGTGCTGCTGGACTGGGTTCCCGCCCACTTCCCGCGCGACGAGTGGGCGCTCGCCCGCTTCGACGGGACGGCACTCTACGAGCACGCGGATCCGCGCCGCGGGTCGCACCCCGACTGGGGCACGCTGGTGTTCAACCTCGGTCGTCACGAGGTGCGGAACTTCCTGCTCGCGAACGCGCTCTACTGGCTCGAGGAGTTCCACGTCGACGGGCTGCGCGTGGACGCGGTCGCGTCGATGCTCTACCTCGACTACTCGCGCGAGGAGGGGGAGTGGCTGCCGAACCGCTTCGGCGGGCGGGAGGATCTCGAGGCGGTCTCGTTCCTGCAGGAGCTGAACGCGGTCGTGCACGGCGTCCACCCGGGTGTGGTGATGGTCGCGGAGGAGTCGACCGCGTGGCCGGGAGTCTCGCGGCCCACCGAGGGGGGCGGGCTCGGGTTCACCTTCAAGTGGAACATGGGCTGGATGCACGACACGCTCGACTACGTCTCCAAGGAGCCCGTGCACCGGCGCTGGCACCACGACGACCTCACGTTCTCGCTCGTCTACGCCTGGGACGAGAACTTCGTGCTGCCGCTCTCGCACGACGAGGTCGTGCACGGGAAGGGGGCACTGCTCCGCAAGATCCCCGGCGACGAGTGGCAGCAGTTCGCGACGCTGCGGGCCCTGTACGCCCACATGTGGGCGCACCCCGGCAAGCAGCTCATGTTCATGGGCAACGAGCTCGGCCAGGGCACGGAGTGGTCGGAGGCGGGCTCGCTCGACTGGTACGTGCTCGAGTACCCCCTGCACGACGGCGTGCGCCGCTGCGTCTCCGACCTCAATCGCGCGTACCGGTCGGAGCCCGCCCTGTGGGAGGTCGACTTCCGTCCCGAGGGGTTCGCCTGGCTCGTCGGCGACGCGCGCGAGGACAACGTGCTCGCCTACGCGCGCTTCTCGGCCGACGCCGCGCGCACCATGGTCTGCCTCGTCAACTTCTCGCCGGTGGTGCGACACCACTGGCGCGTTCCGCTGCCGGCCGGCGGCGCGTGGCGCGAGATCCTGAACACCGACGCGACCGAGTACGGGGGCTCTGGGATCGGGAACCTGGGCGGCGTCGAGGCGGTCGACGAGCCGCTGCACGGCAGGCCGTTCTCCGCCGGTGTGACGCTGCCGCCGCTCGGCGCGGTCTGGCTCTCGCCCGCCGGCTGAGCGGTCGCCTCACGGGCGCACGTTCGCCTCGAGCGCGGCGAGCAGGTGCCGGAGCCGGTCGAGGTCGTCGCGTCCGAGCCCGGCGGTCAGTCGCCGGTTGAAGGCGATCACGACCTCGAGCAGCCGCGCGTGCAGGGCCAGTCCCGCCTCGGTGGGCTCGACGCGCACCGCCCGGCGGTCGTCCGGGTGCGGCACCCGCCGGACGAGTCCCGCCGCCTCGAGCTGATCGAGCTGGCGGGTGAGCGTCGGGCCCTCGATGCCGATCGCGCGCGCGAGCTCGTGCTGCGACGCATGTGCGTCGCCGCGCAGCGTCGTGAGGATCAGCCAGACGGGCAGCGACCCGCCGGCGTGCACGAGCGCCTCGTTGAACGCGCGCCCGACGCTCTTCGACGTGCGTGCCAGCTGCAGTCCGATCGGCGTCCCGCCCGTTCGCATGCGTCACCCTATCTCCACGCTTCGAGAACTAATAGTTAGTATACTAATCATTAGTCGTCTAACAGAGGAGGCTGCCATGGGCTCTCAGGTGCTGCTCCACGAGGCCGCAGGCTGGTACTGGTTCTTCCCGTTCTGGATCCTGTTCTGGGTCGGTGTCGTCTTCCTGCTCTTCCGGTTCGCGCCGTGGCGCGGACGCTCCCGGCGCGGGCCGGGCGCGCAGGAGATCCTCGCGGAGCGCTTCGCGCGCGGCGAGATCGACGCCGCCGAGTACACGGCCCGGCGCGAGGTGCTCGGTCAGTAGCGTGGCAGTCGTGCCCGCCGACAACAGCATCGCCGTCGAGGGGCTCGTCCGCGAGTTCAAGAAGGGGCCGCGCGCGGTCGACGGTATCGATCTCCGCGTCGAGCCCGGGGAGATCTACGGGTTCCTCGGGCCGAACGGCGCGGGCAAGTCGACGACCGTGCTCGTGCTCACGACGCTGCTCCCGCCGACCGCGGGCACCGCACGCGTCGCGGGCTTCGACGTCGTCCGCGAGGGCCCGAAGGTGCGCGCGAGCATCGGCGCGGCCCTCCAGGAGGCGGCGCTCGACGGCCTGCTCACCGGGCGCGACCACCTGAAGCTGCAGACCATGCTGCACGGCCTTCCGAAGCGGGAGCGCGTGCACCGCGCGGACGAGCTCCTCGCGCGCGTGGGGCTGACGGACGCCGCCGACCGCAAGGTTCGCGGCTACTCGGGCGGGATGAAGCGCCGGCTCGACCTCGCGCTCGCACTCGTCCACCGGCCGCGCGTCCTCTTCCTCGACGAGCCGACGACAGGCCTCGACCCCCAGAGTCGCACCGCGCTGTGGGACGAGGTGGCGCGGCTCGCCCGCGAGGACGGGGTGACGGTGTTCCTCACCACGCAGTACCTCGAGGAGGCCGACGTGCTCGCCGACCGGGTCGGGATCATCGACCACGGCCGCATCGTCGCCGAGGGCACCCCCGCCGAGCTCAAGGCCGGCATCGGGCGTCCGAGCATCCACGCGATCCCGTGCAACGAGGCCGACCGGCCGCGCCTCGAGGCGCTGTTCTCGCGCTACGGGGAGCCGCTCGGCAACGGCGACCTCGCCGTGCGCCTCCGCGCCGGGATCGGGCTCGCCGACGTGGTCCGCGGGGTCGACGCGGAAGGGCTCGTGCTGGACGACATCGAGCTCCGGGCGCCGACGCTGGACGACGTGTTCCTCGCGAAGACCGGCCGGACGCTCGAGGGCGCCGGAGACGGAGAGGAGGGGGCCTCGTGAACGCGGTCGCGCCGCAGGTCGGCGCGGTCGCCGGACGCTCGCTGCGCCGCACGCTGCGCCAGCCGGCGATGGCGATCCCGCCGATCGTGTTCCCGGTCACGCTGATGATCGTCAACGCCGCCGGGCTCAAGGCGTCGACGAACCTGCCCGGGTTCCCGACCGACTCCTTCCTCGCGTTCGCGCTCGCGGTGCCGTTCATCCAGGGTGCGCTCTTCGCGACCATGAACGCGGGCACGGACCTCGCCCGCGACATCCAGTCGGGATTCCTCAACCGGCTCGCGCTGACCCCGCTCCGCAGCTCCGCGCTGCTCGCCGGGCAGCTGTCGGGGATCGTCGTACTCGGGTTCGTGCAGGGCGTGTTCTACGTGGCGGTCGGCCTCGCGCTGGGCGTCGACTTCGCCGCCGGCACGGGCGGGATCCTCATGCTGCTCGCGTTCGCGATGCTGGTCTCGCTGGGCTTCGGGGCGCTCGGGTCGTTCCTCGCCCTCCGCACCGGGAGCGGCGAGGCGGTGCAGGGCCTGTTCCCGCTCCTGTTCGTGTTCCTGTTCATCTCGTCCGTGAACGCGCCGCGGAACCTGATCGCGGTCGACTGGTTCCGCTGGGCCGCGACCGCGAACCCGGTCTCGTACCTCGTCGAGTGCGTCCGCAGCCTGATCATCACGGGCTGGGACGCGGAGGCGCTCGCGCTCGGCTTCGGGATCGCGGCGGCGATCGCGGTCGTCGCTCTCGCGCTCGCCTCGTGGGCGATGAAGGAGAGGATGAGTCGCACGTGAGCGTGCTGCAGGTCGCCCGCGGCGTCGCCTGGCGGACGCTCCACGTGATCGTCACGACCCCGTCCCTGCTCCTGCCCGGGATGCTCTTCCCGCTGTTCTTCTTCACCGCGTTCGCCGGGGGCCTCTCCCAGGTGCGGGAGGTGCCCGGCTTCGACTACGCGGGCGACTACACGTCGTTCCAGTTCGTGTTCGTGCTCCTGCAGTCAGCCGCGTTCGGCGGGGTGTTCACCGGGTTCGGCATCGCCCGGGACTTCGAGGGCGGCTTCGGCAAGCGGCTCCTGCTCGCGTCGCCGAACCGGCTCGGGATCCTGCTCGGGTACGCGCTCGCCGCACTCGGCCGCTGGGGGATCACGGCCGCGGTGCTGACCGCGGTCGCGCTGGCGGTCGGCATGGACGTGGGCGGCGGGCCGGTCGATCTCGTCGGCCTGTACACGCTCGCCCTGCTCGTGAACGTCGCGGCGCTGCTCTGGGCTTCGGGGATCGCCCTGCGCTTCCGCACGATCCAGGTCGGGCCGCTGATGCAGATGCCGGTGTTCCTGCTCCTGTTCTTCGCGCCCGTGTACGTCCCGCTCGCGCTGCTGACCGGCTGGATCGAGACCGTCGCGCGCTACAACCCCATCACGTACGTGCTCGAGGCGGGCCGCGGCTTCATGTCGGGCGCACCGACCGAGGTGGCGCTCGCGTTCGCCGCAGGGCTCGGCCTGATCACGGTCTTCGTCGTATGGGCGCTGCGGGGGCTGCGGAGCGCGGAGGCGGCCGGATAGCCGCCGGGGTCGGCGCCCGTGGAACCGAGGGTGTGAGCCGTACGACGCAGACCGGGGCCGTCCAGCGCCGCGGGTAGGGTGCTCCGGTGAGTCGCACCGTCTGGCCGGGGAGGCCGTTCCCGCTCGGTCCGGCGTGGGACGGCGGCGGGACGAACTTCGCCCTCTTCAGCGAGAACGCCGAGCGGGTCGAGCTCTGCCTGTTCGACGAGACCGGACCGGAGGAGCGGGTCGAGCTCCTTCAGCACACGGCGCACGTGTGGCACGCGTACCTCCCGGGGGTGGGGCCGGGCCAGCGGTACGGCTACCGGGTGCACGGCCTCTGGGACCCGGGCTCCGGGCACCGCTTCAACCCGGCGAAGCTCCTGATCGACCCGTACGCGAAGGCGATCGACGGCCCGATCGCCTACGACCGGGCGCGGACGTTCGCGTACGCGGCCGGCCGCGAGGACGCTCCCGACGCCTCGGACTCCGCCCCCGCGATCCCGCACGGTGTCGTGATCGACGGGACCTTCGACTGGGAAGGCGACGTGCGCCTGGGTCGTCCCTGGGCGGAGACCGTGATCTACGAGCTGCACGTGAAGGGTTTCACCCGGCAGCTCGAGGGGGTGCGGGACGACCTGCGCGGCACGTACGCGGGCCTCGCGTCGGACGCGGCGCTCGAGTACCTCCGCGACCTCGGGGTGACCGCGGTCGAGCTCCTGCCGGTGCACCACATCGCGGACGAGCACGCGCTGCTCGAGCGCGGGTTGACGAACTACTGGGGCTACTCGACGATCGGCTATCTCGCGCCGCACGCCGCGTACGCGGCGACCGGGAGCCGCGGCGAGCAGGTGCGGGAGTTCAAGGGGATGGTCAAGGCGCTCCACGGCGCGGGGATCGAGGTGATCCTCGACGTCGTCTACAACCACACCGCCGAGGGCAACCATCTCGGGCCGACGCTGTCGTTCAAGGGGATCGACAACGCCGCCTACTACCGGCTCGTGCCGGACGATCCGCGGCACTACATGGACTTCACCGGGACGGGCAACTCGCTCAACCCCGTGAACCCCTCGGTGCTCCGCCTGATCATGGACTCGCTGCGGTACTTCGTGACGGAGTGCCACGTCGACGGCTTCCGCTTCGACCTGGCGTCCGCCCTGGCGCGGGAGCTCTACGACGTGGACAAGCTGTCGGCCTTCTTCGACGTGATCCACCAGGACCCGGTGCTCTCGCAGGTGAAGCTGATCGCCGAGCCGTGGGACGTGGGGCCCGGCGGCTACCAGGTGGGGAACTTCCCCGTCCTCTGGTCGGAGTGGAACGGGCTCTACCGCGACTCGATGAGGGACTTCTGGCGCGGGCACGCGGCCGTCGCGGAGTTCGCACGCCGGTTCACGGGCTCGAGCGACCTGTACCAGGACGACGGACGCCATCCCTCGGCGTCGATCAACTTCGTCACCTGCCACGACGGGTTCACGCTCCGCGACCTCGTCTCCTACGACCGCAAGCACAACGAGGCGAACGGCGAGGACAACCGGGACGGCTCGGACGACAACCGGTCGTGGAACTGCGGCGTCGAGGGCGAGACCGACGATCCGCAGGTGAACGAGCTCCGCGACCGCCAGACGCGCAACGTGCTCGCGACGCTGCTCCTCTCCCAGGGGTCGCCGATGCTGCTCGCGGGCGACGAGATCCGCAACACGCAGCACGGGAACAACAACGCCTACTGCCAGGACAACGAGCTTTCGTGGCTCGACTGGCAGCTCGACGAGCGTGCCGACGTGATCCTTGCGTTCACGAAGCGGCTGCTGCGCCTGCGGGCCGAGCATCCCGTCTTCCGCCGCGCCGCCTTCCTCACCGGCGAGGCGCGCCAGGGCTCGGGCGCGCCGGACGTCTGGTGGTTCAGGCCCGACGGGCGGAAGATGACGCAGGGCGACTGGGCGCGCGGCGACGCGTTCGCGCTCGGCGCGTTCCTGAACGGCGCCGAGATCCCGTCGCTCACCCGCGAGGGAGAGCCGGTGGTCGACGAGTCGTTCATCGTGCTCTTCAACGCGTGGCGCGAGCCGGTCAGTTTCGTGCTCCCACCGGCGAGGTTCGGGCGGCTCTGGGCGCACGAGCTCTCGACCGCGGCGCCCGAGCTCGATCCGAACGGCGCCAGCTTCCGGGCGCGGGCCCGCGTCTCGCTCGAGGCGCGCTCTCTGCGCGTGCTGCGCCGGGCCGGCTAATCTCCGCCCCGTGGCTCCGGCCCCGGCGACCTCCGGGGATCGCACCGGTGCAGGCGTCGTCGTGTGACGACGCGCCGTGGCGAGGGCCCGGCAACGCTTGTGTTGATTCAACACAAGCCTCCTTCCCGGGCCTTTCCCTTGGTCTGACGCGGAGCTGTCGGAGCAGGAGCGATAGTCGCGAGACCCGGTTGAGACGGGCCGGAGACCCACGAGACGGGCCGGAGACCCACGAGACGGCCGGAGACTCGCGAGACGGCCGGAGACCCGAGAGGCGGCCGGAGACCCACGAGACGGCCGGAGGCCTGGCGGCTAGTCGGCCGGCGGCGGCCGGCGGAGCACCCGCAGGCAGATCTCGACGACCCGTGGGTCGAACTGCGTCCCCGCAGCGTCGGCGAGCCGGTGGAACGCCTCCTCCACGCTCAGCGCCTCCCGGTAGGGACGGTCGGTCGTCATGGCGTGGAACGCGTCGCAGGCGAAGATGATCCGTGCCTCGAGCGGGATCTCGTCGCCGTGGAGGCCGTCGGGATACCCACGGCCGTCGTAGCGCTCGTGGCAGGCGCGCACGATGGGCCGCACCTGGCTGAGCTGCTCGATCGGCGCGAGGATCCGCTCGCCGAGCTCCGGGTGCTGCTCGATCACGGCCCGCTCCTCGGCGCTCAACGGGCCTGCCTTCATGAGGATCGCCGCGGGGATGCCGATCTTGCCGATGTCGTGGAACAGCGCGCCCAGCTCGACGCGCTTCAGCCGGTCCGGGTCGAGGCCGAGCGCGGCGCCGACCTCGATCGCCATGTCGCAGATCCAGCGGGTGTGCGAGCTCGTGTAGGCGTCCTTCGCCTCGAGGGCGTTCGCGAGCGCCTCCACCGTCGAGAGGAACGTGCGCTCGAGCGTCGCGAAGCTGCCGGCGTTCGTGATCGCGAGCCTCGCCTGGCTGGCGATCCCGGCCAGCAGCTCGAGCTCGCGCGCTCCGACGTCCGACTCGACGGCCACGGCGAGCGCCCCGAGCCCGTGGTCGAGCGGCACGATGGCGATCGCGTGGGCGGATGCCGCACCGTGCACGCCGAGCGCCCGCCCGATGCGGCGCGTGTCGACCTCGCTGATCAGGAAGGGCTCCTGGTGGCCGGTGAACGGCGCGACGAGCTCCGCGGGCATCACGGTGCCCTGCAGCGCGGCGTAGGGCTTGCCGCCGGCGGTGGCACGGCACACGAGGCCGCCCTCCGCCGTCGGGAGCCACACCGAGCAGTGCTCCGAGCCCATGATCCGGGCGGCGCCGAGCGCGACCTGCTCCAGGACCCCGTCGAGGTTCGTCACCGACGACAGCTCCCGCGTGAGCTCGAGCAGCGCCTTCGCGCTCTCCGCCTCCCGGCGCTGCGCCTCGTAGAGCCGGGCGTTCACGAGCGCCACCGACGCGTGCCCCGCGAGCACCTCGAGCAGCCGGAGGTCGTCCGCGTCGAACTGGTCGACGCCGAGCTTCGAGACGACGATCACGCCGACTACGGTCGGGCCGTAGCGGAGCGGCACCGCGAGCAGCGACTCCTCGATCTCCTCGGTGCCCGGGATCCTCCGGCCGAGCTCGCAGTGGGCGGCGTCACCTGTGATGAACGCCTGCCCCGTGGCGGCGACGTGGCCCGTGATCCCGTCGCCGACGCGGGTCGCCAGCGCCTCGGTCGCCGACGCCTGGGCGGTGAGATCGCCACGGAACGCGATCAGCCGTAGGTCGTCGCCCTCGCGGACGAAGACGCGGCAGTTGTGGTAGTCGATCAGCAGCCGCAGCTCGTCGGCGATCGTGGAGCCGATCTCGGCCACGTCGTTGAGCCTGCTCAGCTTGGCGGAGACGCCGTGCAGCATCTTCAGGTGCGCGATCGAGCGGACCTCGCTGCGACCCGGGATCTCGTCCGAGGGACGCTCCGGCCCGTCGTCCTGGAACACGACGATCTGGCCCTTCCCGCGCGCCTTCGCCGTCATCATCGCCACCTCGGCGCAGGCGACGAGCTCCCGGGGATTGGCCGCGTGCTCGGGGCCGGAGGCGATGCCGATCGAGAGGCTGACCGGCCCGACCGGCCCGAACTGCGTCTCGGAGAGGTGCTCCTGCACGCGCTCCGCGAGCCGGAAGGCGTCCGCGAGCGCCTTCGTCGGAGCGATGATCGCGAACTCCTCGCCGCCGATCCGGCAGACGCTGTCGCTCCCCCGCACCGATCCCAGCAGAATCGTGGCGACCTCGGAGAGCACGTGGTCGCCCGTCGCGTGGCTGTAGACGTCGTTCACGCGCTTGAAGTCGTCGAGGTCGAGCATGATCAGCGCGACGGAGCTCTGGTCGCCGGACGCAGTCACGAGCGCGTCCCGCAGCCGCTCGTGGAACGTCCGGTGGTTCCACAGGCCGGTCAGCGGGTCCGTCTGCGCCTGGCGCTCGAGCGACGCCCGGATGTGGGCGTTGTCGATCGCGAGCGCCGCGGCGTCGCCGAAGCGCACCACGAGCAGGAACTCGTCCTCCGTGAACTCCTGGAACCCCGAGCGGTAGATGTTCAAGGTCCCCTTCAGCCGGCCGCGGGCGACGAGCGGCACGACGATCAGCGACTCCGGGTCCGGCATCGTGTTCGCGACGAACCGGACGCGCGGGTCGAGCTCCGCCCGGTTCGCGAGCACCGGCTCGCGATGCTCGGCGGCCCACCCGGTGATCCCGACGCCGTACGGGAACGGCTCGTCCGCGAGGACCTTCTCGGCGTCGTCTCCGGACGCGTAGACCGCGCGCAGCTCCCGGGCGCCGTCGTTCGCCTCGTAGAACGTGATGTCGTCGTAGGGGATCAGCTCGCCGACCGTGTGCGCGATCCGCTGCAGGAGGTCGTCGAGCGACTGCTCCGAGAGAACGTCGTGGAAGACGTCCGCGAGCTTGCGGTACGACTCGACGACCGGGTCGAGCGGCTCGTCCGCAGGGGCGGAGGCGTCGGTGGCCGACGCAGGGATGTCGGACGGAGGATTCACTGCCGCTCTGGTTTCATCGGCCGTTCCGGCCGCCCGCTTGAGGGCGGGCTTTCGCTCGGGCCGACGATCGGCAAGAATGGCCGCATGGCGGGCAGGATCGTCGTCGGCGTGGACGGGTCGGACCATTCGACGGCCGCGCTGCGCTGGGCGGCCGCGGAGGCGAAGCTGCGCTCGGCGACGCTCGAGGTGGTGCACGCCTGGACGTTCGTGCCGGTCACGACGCCCGCCGACTCCGGCCTCGTGCCGATGGCCTGGACGGACAACGTCGAGCTGCTCGACATCACGCGCCAGTCGGCCGAGAACGCCACGGCCGCTCAGGTCGAGGAGATCCTGGGCCCCGACAATGGCGCGACCGTGTCCGTGGTCGAGGGCGGCTCGGACGAGGCGCTGCTCGCCGCCGCGCAGGACGCCGACCTCCTCGTCGTCGGGAACCGCGGCCGCGGCAACATCGCCGCCGCGCTGCTCGGCTCGACCTCCGCGAAGGTCGCCGATGCGTCCCCGTGCCCGGTGGTCGTCGTACGCGCACACAGCGAGTCCTAGAGGCGGACACCGGCGCCGTCCCGGGCCGGTCGCGCAGGAGTCCGCCGCACGAGCTGGAATCTTCGGCCCGTGAGGCGCGTCCGGCTCGCAATCCCCGCCGCGGTCGGCTTGCTGGCGCTCGTGCTCGCTGCGTCCGCCGCCGCGGGCGCGGACGGGCGGCGCGGCCAGGTCTGGTTCCTGAGGGGCGACGGGCCCGTCGCGGTCGGGCGCACCGCACCCGGGGTCCCGGGGCTCGTGCGGGCCCTCCTCCTCGGGCCGACCCGCGCCGAGCGGGCGAAGGGGCTGCGCAGCACGATCCCGCCCGGCACGGCGCTCCGCGACGTCACGATCGCGCGGCGTGTCGTCACCGTCGACCTCGCCGCCCGCTTCGCCGCGGGGCGGAACGAGGCATCGCTCACCGCACGGGTCGGGCAGCTGGTGCGGACGCTCCGCGCCGTGCCCGGCGTGGTCGGCGTGCGGGTGCGGATCGAGGGCGGGATCCCGGTCGGCCTGTTCCCCGGCTACGACCTCCGGCGCACCGTGCGCGCCCCGCTGCCCGCGCGCGCGGCGCCGACACTGCGCGAGCTCCAGCAGCTCCTCGTCGATCTCGGGTTCATGGCTCCGAGCGGCGTGACGGGCCGGCCGGGGGACGAGACGTCGGTCGCCGTGCTCGCATTCGAGAAATGGTCGGGCCTGCCGCGGGACGGGGTGCTGGATGCCGAGGTGGAGACGGCCCTCGAGCACGCGACCCGTCCCGAGCCGGTGCGGCGCGCGGCGGGCAAGCGGGTGGAGCTCCTCCTCGACCGCCAGGTCGCGCTCGCGATCGAGAACGACCGCGTCGAGCGCGTGTTCCACATCTCGTCCGGGGCGTCGGGCAGGACCCCGACCGGCTCGTTCCGCGTGTACCGCAAGGAGCGCCTCTCGTGGTCGGTGCCGTTCTCGACGTGGATGCCGTGGGCGAGCTACTTCGTCGGCGGCATCGCGTTCCACGCCTACGGCTACGTGCCCGCGTACCCGGCGTCGCACGGCTGCGTCCGGATGATGGCCCGCGACGCGCCGCTGATGTACGCCTTCGCGACGACCGGGACACCGGTCGACGTGATCGGGGGGCGCGTGTGAGGCTCCGCGCGCTCGGGCTCGTTGCGCTCACGTGCCTCGCGGCGCTGTCGACGACGGCCTCGGCCGGTGTCGCCGGGGCCGCGCCCCCGAGCCCCGCGCGCCCGTCAGGGCTCGTCGTCGCCCTCAGCCTCGGCGATCCCGCCATGCAGGCCGGCGTCGTCAGAGGAGGGGAGGTCGTGCTCGCCCGGGGCTTCGAGGTCGGGCTCGCGCAGGCGCTCGCGCGCCGGCTCGGCGGACGGGTCGACCGGTTCGTCGAGATGCGGCCGGCGGCCCGGCTGCTCGCCGGCGCGCCTGCCGGATGGCACCTCGCGCTCGCCGCGATCGAGCCTTCGAGGGCGGCGCGCAGCGCAGCAGACCTCAGTGTCCCCTACCTGACGACCGATGCGGCGGTCGTGCTCCGGCGCGGCCTCACGGGGCCCCGCCGCCTCGCCGAGCTCCGCGCCCTGGTCGTCTGCGCGGTGCGTGGCACGCCTGCGAGCCGCGTCGTCGCGGCCTCGATCCGCCCGACGCGCTCCGCGGTGCTCGTCCGCGGGGAGGATCAGCTGCGGACGCTGCTCCGGACGGGGGCGTGCGACGCCGCCGTCGTACCCGCCGTCGAGGCGGGACGCTTCGTCCGGGGTCACGCGCGCGAGCTCGGCCCGGTCGCCGGGCGGGTCGCGAGCGGCGACGGCCTCGTGGTCGCGGTCGCCCGGGGCACGGGCGTCGACGTCGCGACGGTCGACCGTGCCCTCGGCCGGCTGCGGGCCGACGGGACACTGGGCCGGCTCGCCCGCAGCTGGCTCGGGCTCGACCCCGCCCGTCTGCGCGTGCTGCGCTGAGCGACGCCGGCCGGGATCCGGGGATGTCGACGCCGGTCGCAGCGCTCGAACGGCCGCACCGTCTCGTCCCCGGCGACCGTGTCGCGGTGGTCGCGCCGTCCGGGCCGGCGACCGGGGATCGTCTGGGTGCCGGGCTCGAGATCGTGCGCGGCTGGGGGCTCGAGCCGGTCGTCGCGCCGAGCGTCTCGGCCGTCGGGCAGCTGCCCTATCTCGCCGGGGAGGACGCGGCCCGTGCGCGGGACCTGGAGGACGCGTGGTGCGACCCCTCCGTCGCCGCCGTGCTGTGCGCACGCGGCGGCTTCGGGGCGCAGCGGATCGTCGAGCTGCTCGACTGGGGACGCATGCGGGCGGTCGCCCCGAAGCCGTTCGTCGGCTTCAGCGACGCGACGGCCCTCCACGAGGCGTTCGCGACGAGGATCGGCGTCGCGACGCTCTACGGCCCGATGGTCGCGGCGGAGGTGTTCATCTCCGACCGGGAGACGCAGGAGCATCTGCGCGCGACCCTCTTCGAGCCCGAGACGACGCGAACCCTCTCCTCGCCGACCGCACGCACCCTCGTCGCCGGGCGGGCCACGGGCGTCACCGTCGGCGGGTGCCTGACGCTCCTGGCCGCGGAGCTCGGCACGCCGGGCGCGCGCCCCTCGGCCGCGGGCGGCGTGCTCGTGCTGGAGGACGTCGGGGTCGAGCCCTACGAGCTCGACCGCGCGCTCACGCAGCTCCTGCGCTCCGGGTGGCTCGACGGGGTGGCCGGCATCGTGCTCGGCTCGTGGGCGGGGTACGAGCCGTACGACGAGCTTCGCGCGGTGCTCGACGCCCGTCTGGGTGCTCTCGGGAGGCCCGTCGTGGAGGAGTTCGGCTTCGGTCACGGCCCCTCCGCGCTGACGGTGCCGCTCGGGCTTCCCTGTCAGCTCGACGCGAAGACCTGCACACTGAGGCTCGACCTGCCTGCTCTGGCCTGACCGTCCGGCCGGGGTACGGACCCACCGGGATCGGGCAAGAATGAGTGGCGATGCCCTCGTCCACCCCACGCATGCTCGCCGCCGCGGCGCTCGCCCTCTTCCTCGTCAGCCTCGGGCTCGCGGTCGTGCTCGGGCTGAGCGGCGGCGGGGGCGACGCGGTCGGCCCGCCGGTCGCCACGCGCAACAGGACCACGACCGCGTCCGCGCCGAAGCCGCCGGTGAAGCCGAAGCCGGCCCCGTTCGTGAAGCTCACCGCGGTCGGCGCATTCGATCCGGAAGGCGACGGGCGAGAACGCAACGAGGAGGCCGGCCTCGCGGTCGACGGCCGCGCTGACACCGCCTGGCGGACCGAGCACTACACGCACTTCTTCAAGTCGGGTGTCGGTCTCGTGCTCGACATGGGCCGACGCGCCCGTGTCGAGGGCGTCCTCGTGAGCTCGCCCACGCCGGGCTCGACCGCAGAGATCCGACTCGGCGAGTCGCCGCAGGGCCCGTTTCGCGTCGTCTCCGCGAAGCGTCCGCTGACCCTCGGGACGAGCTTCCCCGTGTCGCGGCAGGCCGGCCGCTACGTCGTCGTCTGGGTCGTCGGGATGCCCGACGACAGCGCCGCCGAGGTCGCCGAGGTGCGCGTCCGCGCGCGCACCTGAGCCGCGACGACGGCAGGCCGCGACCGGGCACTAGGATCGTTCGGTGGAGTCGATCGCGCTCGGCCGCTCGGACCTCGAGCTCTCACGCGTCGGGCTCGGGTGCAACAACTTCGGCCGCCGGGTCGACCGACGCGGGACACGCATGGTCGTCGAGGCGGCGCTCGCGGCCGGGATCACGTTCTTCGACACGGCGGACACGTACGGCTCCGGGGACAGCGAGCGGTTCCTCGGCGACGCTCTGGCCGCCCGTCGCTCCGAGGTCGTCGTCGCGACGAAGTTCGGCTGGGCGAGCGACGACCTGCCCGGCGGCTCGCCAGAGCGGGTCAGACGCTCGATCGCGGCCTCTCTTGCGCGGCTCGGCACCGACGTGGTCGACCTCTACTACTACCACCGCCCCGACGGCGTGACTCCGCTCGCGGAGACGCTCGGCGCGATGGCAGAGCTCGTACGGGAGGGCAGCGTGCGCTGGCTCGGCCTCTCGAACGTCGACGCAGCGCTGCTCCGTGAGGCGGCCGCGTCCGGCGTGCCGGTCGTCGCGGTGCAGAATCGCTACAGCCTCCTGCACCGGGTCGACGACGAGGGCGTCCTGCCCGTCTGTCGGGAGCTCTCGATCGGCTACGTGCCGTACTTCCCCCTCGAGAGCGGGCTCCTCACCGGGAAGTACAGACGCGGCGAGCCCGCGCCGGAGGGCTCGCGGCTCGGCGGCGGCGTCGCCGACGACCAGTTCGACGACGTCGAGCGGCTCGAGTCGTTCGCGACTGCGCGCGACCGCACGCTGCTCGAGCTGGCGGTCGGCGGCCTCGCGTCGATCGACGGCATCGCCTCCGTGATCGCGGGCGCGACCCGGCCGGAGCAGGTGCGTGCGAACGCCGCCGCGGGTGCGTGGCGGCTCACGGACGCTGAGCTGGCCGCCCTCCCGCGCACGTGATCGCCGGAGACCCCGGCGACCGCTGCGACGTCTCGGGCGAGGCGCGCCCCGCTCAGGTCGCGGGCTCGGAGGGCGCGCGGCCGCGGGCGATCCGCTCGCTGAGCGTCAGCGCGAGCACCTGAGAGGGCTTCGCCGTGGGCGCCGGGCGCTCGCGCGCCGGCTCGGCCTGCGCCGTCCGTCCCGGCGGCGCCCCGTCGGCCGCTGCCGCCTCGCCACGGCCCGCCGCCTCCGCCTCGGCGACCGCCGCTGCCGCTGCCGCCGCCGCCGCCGCCTCCTTGGCGGCGGCCCGGGCGTTCCAGAGGTCGGCGTCGAGCCGGTCGACCTCGTCGACCAGCATGAGGATCGCCTTCCCGGCCGCCCGTAGCTCGTCGCGCGCGCTCGTCGAGAGCCCCGCTCCCCATTCCCTCAGGGTCTCGAGGCGTTCCTCGTCGAGCCGCTCGACCACGCGGGGAGCCTATTCCACCCGGTGCGTCGGTGGACCGTCCGAAGGGTCGGCTCGTCCTGCCGCTAGGTCGGGTCCCTCGACGGTCCGACAGTTCATTTGGTATAGCGTTGTTACTTCATTTTCCAAAGCAACGGAGGTCGAAGATGACGGTGCTCGACGACGTGACGGTCGCGAACGAGACGTACGCAGCGCGGTTCGAGAAGGGCGACCTGCCGATGCCGCCCGCTCGCCGCTTCGCCGTCCTGACGTGCATGGACGCACGGATCGAGCCCGCCCGCGCCCTCGGGCTCGAGGAAGGGGACGCGCACGTGATCCGCAACGCGGGCGGGATCGCGACCGACGACGCCCTGCGCTCGCTCGTGATCTCGCATCACCTGCTCGGCACGACCGAGGCGTTCGTGATCGGCCACACCGACTGCGGCATGCTGACGTTCGACAACGAGACCTTGCGCACGCTGGTCCGGGAGCGCGAGGGGGTCGACGCGACCCATATCGACTTCCAGCCGTTCGGGGACGTCGCCGCACGCGTCCTCGCGAGCATCCGCCGCGCGCGCGAGTCCGGGCTCCTGCCCGACGACTACGCCTTCCATCCGTTCGTCTACGACGTCTCGAGCGGGCGGCTGCTGCCGGTCGACGCCGACGGGAGAGCGCCCGACGGTGTGCCGGGCGGCTAGGCGCGCTTGACGGCTCCGCCTCGGGCAGGGCGGCCCGTTGCTCGCGTCGTAGAGCGCCTAGCCGAACGGTCCGCCGTCGCCCTCGCACCCGACGTTCCCGCAGCAGCCTCCGTCGTCCGTGCAGCCGCATCCTCCCGTGCCGGCCGCCAGGCCGCCGCCGCGTAGTACCTGCGCTCCTCTCAGGTCGGCGACCGCCGCAAGCATCTCGACCGCGTCGCGGGTGAGCGAGAAGTAGGCCCACTTCCCGTGCTGCTCGCGCTGGACGATCCGGGCTGCCAGGTGTCAGGGAGAGTGCTCGAGCGCCCAGACGCAGTAGCCCTCGCGCAGGCTCGGCAGCAGGCGCACGAGCAGCCCCGGCGGGGCGCCCTGGGCACCGAGCTCGACCGCGCGCTGTGCGACCGAGATCCGCTCGGTGACGCGATACCCGTGCTCCAGGAAGACCGCCTCCGGCGTGTCCGACGACTCGAAACGGGCTCCGGCCTCCCGGAGGAGCGCGACGAGGCGGCGCCCGTAGCGCGCGAGGAACGTCCGCGTCGTGAGGTCGCACAGGACGACGTGGCGCGGGAAGAGCTCCGTCAGCGTGCCGACGAGCTCGGCCTGCTGCCCGGCGGGCAGGTAGCCGAGGATGCCCTCGAGCACGACCGCGATCCGCTCGTCGGTGGCGTAGGCCGCGAGCACGTCCGCGAGGGCCGTGTGCGCGAAGCGGATCGGGACGCGGACGAGCTCGTTCGGCGCCTCGCGGGCAGGCAGGCGCGTCTCCTTGCGGTCGAGGACCGCCGGCTCGTCGACCTCCACCCAGCGACCTCCGTCGAGGCGGTACGCACGCGAGTCGAACCCGGCGCCGAGGAGGACCACCCGCAGCGCCGGGTCGCGTTCGAGCTCGCGCGCGAGCAGGTCGTCGATCAGCCGATGCCGGACGGGGAACGAGGCGCTCGCGCGCCGTTGCGACCGGAAGCGGTGCGCCACGGCCCGCGCCTCGTCGTCCGTGAACCGCTCGGCGAACCTGTCGTTCGCGACCGGCCGGGCGCTCATGGCGTCGGCGTACCGGGCGGCGAGCGTCCAGTACGCCGTCGCCGAGACCGGGTTCTCGGCCGGCGTCGCGACCACGGGCCGAGTATCGGCGCCTCCGCCCGGCCGGTCAACGCCGCCGCGCGGGACCCGGCATGCTCGTCGTGTATGGCCGGAGAGCCCGCCACCCGCACCGCGCCGCCCGACGAGGCGGCGGCGACCTCGGGCCTGTCGAGCGAGGAGGCGGCCCGCCGGCTGACGGAGCGCGGCCCCCTCGACACGGGGTCCTCCAGCCGCTCCTACGCGAGCATCGTGCGCGCGAACGTCTTCACGGTGTTCAACCTGATCCTCGCCGTGTTCGGCGGCCTGATGCTCGCATTCGGCTCGTGGCAGGACGCGCTCTTCCTCGGCGTGCTCGTCGCGAACTCCACGATCGGGATCGTCCAGGAGGTGCGCGCCAAGCGAGCGCTCGATCGGCTCTCCGCGCTCGTCGTCCCCACCGCGACCGTCCTGCGCGACGGCGAGCCGCGTCCCCTCGCCCGCGAGGACGTCGTCGTCGGCGACCTGGTCCTCCTCCAGCCGGGCGACCAGCTCGTCGCGGACGGGCAGGCGGACGCGAGCGAGGGCCTCCTGCTCGACGAGTCGATCCTCACCGGCGAGTCGGACCCCGTCCCGCGCGCGGCGGGCGACGAGCTGCGGTCGGGATCCTTCGTCGCCGAGGGCACGGGCCGGTACACGGTCGCCGCGGTCGGCGCGGCGAGCTACGCGGCCCGGATCACGGGCCAGGCGCGTGCCTTCCGTCACCCGCGCTCGCCGCTCGAGCGGGCGATGAACCGGCTGCTCTACGTGCTCGTCGCGGTGATGATCCCGCTCGGCTCCCTGCTCGGCTACGCGCTCTGGGAGCGTGACGCGCCGACCCGCGAGGCGGTCACGACCGCCGTCGCGGCCGTCGTGACGCTCGTGCCGGAAGGGTTGATCCTGCTCGTCAGCCTCGCCTTCGCCCTCTCGGCCGTACGGATGGCGCGTCGCGGCGCGCTCGCCCAGCAGCTGAACGCGCTCGAGTCGCTCGCGTCGGTCGACGTGATCTGCCTCGACAAGACCGGCACCCTGACCGAGGCCGAGTTGCGGGTGACCGAGCTCGTCCCTGCGGCGGGCTGGGACGAGGAGCGTCTCGGGGCGGCGCTCGGTGCGTTCGCGGCCGGCGCGGGCGTGCGGAACACGACGCTCCGCGCGATCGCGGCGGGCTTTCCCGCCGAGGCGCGCGCACCGGAGGACGAGGTGCCGTTCTCCTCGCGGCGGCGGTGGAGCGGGGTTCGCCTCGACGGCGTCACGTACGTCCTCGGGGCGCCGGAGCTGCTGGCTCTGGGCGACGACCTCTCCGCGCGCGTGGAGCGGGAGGCACGCTCCGGCCGGCGCGTGCTCGCGCTCGCCGACACCCCGTCGCCGTTCCGGGGGGCCGACGCCGACCGCCCGCTGCCGGCCGGGCTCGAGCCTGCCGGGATCGTCGTGCTGGCGGAGCGGCTCCGCGCCCACGCCGGCGAGACCGTGGCGTTCTTCCGCTCGCAGGGCGTCAGTCTGAAGGTGCTCTCGGGCGACCGGCCGGAGACGGTCGCCGCGATCGCCGCGGACGTCGGGATCGACGTCGGGGAGGGGCCGGTCGACGGCCGGTCGCTGCCGCAGGACGAGCGCGCGCTCCGGCAGCTCCTGCGCGAGCGGAACGTGATCGGGCGCATCTCGCCCGACGACAAGCGACGGGTGATCGAGGCGCTGCGCGCTGACGGCGACTACGTCGCGATGGTGGGAGACGGCGTCAACGACGTCCCGGGGCTGAAGGCCGCCCGCCTCGCGATCGCACAGGGAAGCGGCGTGCAGATGGCGCGGAGCATCTCGGACCTCGTGCTCGTGCGGAGCGACTTCGAGGTCGTCCCGGCGCTCGTCGCCGAGGGACGCCGGATCCTGCGCAACCTGCAGCGCGTGACGAAGCTGTTCGTCTCGAAGGCGGCCTTCGCCGCGTTTCTGATCCTCTCGGTCGGCATCACCCCGACCGCCTATCCGCTGCTGCCGCGCCATCTGACGCTCGGCGCGTCGCTCGCGATCGGGATCCCGGCCTTCTTCCTCGCGCTCGCGCCCAGCCGAGGGCCGTTCCGGCTCGAGGGGTTCCTGCGCGGTGTGTTCCAGTTCGCCGTGCCGGCGGGCGCGGCCGTCGGGTTCGGCGTCCTCTCGAGCTACCTCGCCGCCATGGAGGTCTTCAACCTGTCGCTCGTGGAGTCGCGCACCGTGGCGACCACGGTGATGGTCGTCGTCGGCTGGTACCTGATCGTCGCGCTCGAGGGCTCCGGCCGGCTGCGCGGCGCGGCCGTCGTGACGATGTGCCTCGTGCTCGCGGCCGCGTACGCCGCCGTCCTCGTGGTGCCGGCCACGCGTGACTTCTTCGCGCTCGCGCCGCCGAGCATCCCGATCCTGCTGATCGCCGCGGGCGGCTGCCTCGTCGCGATCGGCGGGCTCGCGGCCACCTCCGACGCATTCGTCCCGGGCCGGGCGGGCACGGCGGCCTAGTGGGGCTCCTCGTGCCCGACCACGAGCACCGAGCACGGTGCCTCGTGCGCGACCCGCTCCGAGACGCTGCCGAGCAGGTGGGCGCCGTGCAGGCCGCGTCTGCCGACCATCAGGAGGTCGACCTCCTGCGCGGCAGCGGCGAGGTCGTGTGCCGGTCGACGGTGCTCGATCGTGAGCGTCTCGACCGTCGCGTCGAGGCGGGCCTCCAGCCCCCGCGCGGCCGCGAGCGCCGCCTCGGCGGCAGGCGAGCCGTCGACGCCGACGAGGATCCTGCGCGGCGCCCAGTCCCCCTCCGATGCTCGGCGTGCCACGTGGACGGAGCACGGAGCGCGGTGGAGGAGACGCGTGGTGACGCTCCCGAGCGCGACGCCCCTCACCCGGCCGAGGCCGTGCGTGCCCACGGCGATCAGCGTTGCACGTTCCGCGCGCGCGGTCTCTACGAGGCACCGTGCCGGGGCGCCGGCCGCCTCGGTCGTGGCGACGTCGACCGCGTGCGTCACCGCTCCGCGCGCCCGCTCGAGGGCCTCCTGCGCCCTGCGGTCGAGCTCGTCGGCCTTCTCGAGCGCGTGGCGGGCCGCATGCAGCGCCGTCGGGGCGATCTGGAAGTGGATCGCGTCCGTCAGGTCCACGGCGCCGACCAGCACCAGCCTGCCCGCCTGCTCGAGCAGGACATCTGCCTGCCGGACCGCCTCGAGGCTCTCGGCGGACCCGTCGACACCGCACACGATGCGCTCGAACATGCGCGGGAACCGTATCCGCACGGATTCCGCGATCGTCGCGCCGCATAGGATCGTCCGATGGAGCTGCATGCGGTCTGCGTCGGAGCCGGGCCCGCCGGGCTGGCGGCTGCGCTCACGTTCGGCCGGATGCGCCGGCGCGTGCTGGTGATCGACTCGGGCGAGCCGCGCAACCACTACACGGCGCACCTCCACAACTTCCCGACGCGCGACGGGGCCTCGCCGGCCGAGCTGCGGCGTCGCATGCGTGCCGACGCCGAGCGCTACCCGACCGTGACGTTCCGTGACGACCGTGCGCTCGAGGCCAGGCCCCAGGAGGGCGGCATCCGGCTCACGCTCGAGAGCGGCGAGCGGGTCGACGCGCGGCGCCTCGTGCTCGCCGGAGGCATCCGGGACACGCTGCCGCCGATCGAGGGTCTGGCGGAGCTGTTCGGCACGGCGGTCTTCACCTGCCCGTACTGCGACGGCTACGAGGCCGGCGACGCACCGCTCGGGCTGATCTGCACCGCCCCGGGTCAGCTCGCCCACGCGGGAGGACTCCTCCGCATGCTCAGCGACGATGTGACCGTGTTCGCCAACGGCATGCCCCTCGACACGGACGAGCTCGATGCCGCGGGCCGTCTCGGCCTGCAGGTCGTCGCGCAGCCGGTGGCGCGGCTCGCCTCCACGGGCGGGAGCCTCGACGGCGTCGTCCTCGCCGACGGCACGGCGCAGCGGTGCGAGCGGCTCTTCGTACCGACCGAGGTACACCCGTCGAATCGTCTCGCCGAGCAGCTCGGCTGCGCCGTGACCGCAGAGGGCTTCGTCGAGGTCGACGAGCTCGGGAGGACGAGTGTCCCGCGCGTCTACGCGGCCGGCGACGCCGCGTCACCCGTCCACCAGGCGATCGTCGCGGCAGCCTCGGGCACACGTGCCGCGCTTGCAGCGAACCACGACGCGATCGAGGCCTACGAGCTGGCCTGAGCAGCGGGGCTAGATCCCGAAGCTGACCGGAAAGGTCAGGATCCAGACGAGCGTGCAGGTGAACAGCACGCAGCCGACCGCCAGCAGCGCGGCCTGGTGCGGGAATCGGGCGAGCTTCGTGCTGATGCCCGCGAAGAAGAGCGAGGAGGCGAAGAGCACGACCGCGAGGACGTAGTTGTCCGAGCGCTGGTTATTGCGCTTCGCAAGCTCCGTCTGACGGCTCGCCTCGGCGTCGAGGGTCGCCGCCCTCGCGCGCTCCGCGAGCCGGTACTGCGGCATCGCGAACGGCGTCAGGGGGGCACGCGCGTTCTTGAGCGGCCGCGTCGCGACCCAGGCCTCGACCGCCGGCCGGAACTCCGGCCGGAAGCGCCGGAAGTAGAAGTCGGCCAGCCTCGTGTCGTTCGACGCGTAGGCATCTGCCCAGGCAATGAACGTCGACACGTCGATCTGGGTCTGCTGGTCGGCCTTCGCCGACGCGCGCGATGCTTCGACACGCGCGGCGTTGGAGGCGCTGAAGGCGATCGACTGCTCGCCGCTCCAGCGGGACGCCTCGTACGAGCTCCAGGCGGTGGCCACCGCGGCGACCGCGAGCAGCACCGTCGCGACGAGGTCGACCAGGTCGACGGTCACGCGGCCGCCCGCCAGCGAAGGCTCGTGCGCCTGCTCGGTCACGGCGTGGATCGTACGTACACCCCGCGGTCGCCCGCTTCGACGTCGCCACGGGCTCACACGGGGGTCTACGCCGCCTCCCAGGGCGTTCCCAGGGCGGGCCGCGACATTCGGACAGACGCCCGGAGCGGGCGCAAATCGACGAAAGGAGCGAATCGATGCATCCAGCGACGGGCCACAGCCGTCTGCAGAAGTCGGTTCTGGTCGGGGCCGTCGCCCTCGGCGTCGCCGCGGGCAGCTACGGCATCGCCAGCGCGGCGGACGGCGGCTCGGGGGCCGGTTCGTCGTCCGGCGCGACGGCTGCCCAGCCCTCCCAGCCGGCGGCCCCGAGCAGTCCCGGGAGCGGTCCCGGCCGGCCGTGGGGCGGGCAGCGCAGCGACGAGACGCTGCTCACCGGCGACACGGCCACGAAGGTCACGGCCGCGGCGAAGGCCAAGGTCCCGGGCGGCACCGTCGTCCGGGTCGAGACGGACGCCGACGGGCACGCGGCCTACGAGGCGCACATGACGGCCTCCGACGGGGCTCCCGTGACGGTGTACGTGGACGAGCAGTTCACCGTCGTGAGCGTCGAGCGACGCTGACCGGCGACCTGCGCGACACGGGCCCGCCCGGAAGGTCCGGGCGGGCCCTCGTTCCCGTGCCACACCGTCCCCCACGCGCTCACACGTGGCGCCCAACGACGTCACAGGAATTTCCCAGCGCCGGCGAGTTCACTGCCGGAGGTGCCCGTCACACGGGCGAGCGACCGAGGAGTGGTGAAGATGATCGACCGGATCCGGGTGGACGCGACGACGAAGAAGGCGATCGTGCTCGCGATCGCGGCACTGTCCGTGTGTGTCGTGGGCGCGATCCTGATCGTCGGCCGCGGGAGCGGGAGCACCGGCCTGCAGGCGATGCAGGCCGGCGGCCCGGGAGTGCGCGGCGGCGGGCCGGGCGACTCCGGCTCCCAGGGCCTCGCTCCGCCCGGGGGCGCCCCCGGGACCGGCGCCGACGGCGGATTCGCCCGGTTCAGGGCATGCCTGGCAGACCACGGCGTGACGCTCCCCGAGCCCGGGCAGGGCAGGCGGCTCGCACCGGACGGCGAGCTCCGCACCGCGTTCGAGGCATGCCGCAGATACCTGCCGGCCCGGCCCTTCGGCCCCGACGGACCGCGTGGCGACGGCGACCGCGGCTCCGACGGCTCCGACGGCCCGACGGGCCACCAGACGTTCTGATGGCCCCTGCCCGCCCACCGGCGAGCCGGGAGCTGCAGCGGCGGCGCATCGCGCTCGTGACACGCGGGCTCGCGGTCGCCAGCGTCGTCGCGACCGCGATCTTCGGCATTGCGGCCGCGCACACCGGCAAGGTCTCCTCCGGCGCGTCCTCCGGCGACACGGGCGCGACCGAGAGCGAGGACGGCGGCGTGCTCTCGTCCGACGACGACTTCTCGTCGCCGGGGCTCACGCCCTCGCAGTCCGCTCCGTCGCAGTCGTTCGCCCCGCCGGTCACGAGCTCCGGGGGCTCGTAGTGGGCGCGCCGAGCGCCTCCTTCCAGGGGATCGGGGTCACGAACCGGATCGTCGTCGACTCCGCCGGGGCGCTCGGGGAGGCGCTCGAGATCGCGCGCGAGGAGGTCGACGCGCTCGACCGGGCGTGCAGCCGGTTCCGCGACGACTCCGAGCTCGCCGCGCTCAACCGGGCGTCGGGCTCGGACGTCCAGGTCGGCCCGCTCTTGCTCGCGGTGGTCGAGGCGGCCCTGCGCGTCGCGTCGGCGACGCGCGGGCTCGTCGATCCGACGGTCGGGCCGGCTCTCGGCGCGCTCGGGTACGACCGCGACTTCCGTCTCGTCGCGGGCACGACCCCGAGCACGCTCCGGCTCGTGCCCGCGGCCGGGTGGCGGCGCGTGCACGTCGACCGGCGTCGCGGCACCGTGCGCATCCCGGCCGGCGCGGCGCTCGATCTCGGCGCGACCGCGAAGGCCTTCTCGGCCGACCGGATCGCAGCCCGGGTCCGGGCCGCGACCGGGGCCAACGTGCTCGCGAGCCTCGGCGGCGACGTCGCGGTCGGCGGCGCGCCGCACGGCGGCTGGCCGGTGGCGGTGACCGACGACCACCGTCGTCTCTCCCCCGGCCCCACCGTTGCGATCGCGGACGGCGGCCTGGCGACCTCGAGCACGGCGGTGCGCCGCTGGCGCGCCGGCGGCCTCGAGCTGCACCACATCGTCGACCCGGCGACCGGCAGGCCCGCGGAGGAGCACTGGCGAACCGTGACCGTCGCCGCCTCGACCTGCGTCGACGCGAACGCGGCCGCGACCGCCGCGATCGTGATGGGAGCCGCGGCGCCCGAGTGGCTCGAGGGCATGGGCCTCGCGGCCCGCCTCGTCCGCCCGGACGGGTCGGTGGCGCGGACGTCCGGGTGGCCGGCGGAGGCGTCGTGACGGCCGACTGGTACCTGATGCGGGCGACGGGGATCGTCTCGCTGCTTCTCCTGACCCTGGTCGTCGCCCTCGGGGTCGCGACCTCGACCCGGCTCCGTCCGCGCGGGACGCCGCTCTGGGTGACGACGACCCTGCACCGCAACGCCGCTCTGCTCTCCGTCGTCTTCCTCGTCGTCCACGTCGTCTCGGCCGTGATCGATCCCGACGCCGCAGTCCAGCTGACCGCGGTGGTGATCCCGTTCACGGCGCGCTGGGCCCCGTTCTGGGTCGGGCTGGGCGCCGTCGCGCTCGACCTCGTCGCGGCGCTCGTCGTGACGAGCCTCGTGCGCCGGCGCCTCCCGTACCGGCTCTGGCGCCGTCTCCACTGGGCGGCCTACGCGGCCTGGCCGCTCGCGCTCGCACACGGGCTCGGCGCGGGCAGCGACCGGGCCACCGGGTGGGGCCGCGCCGTCGACGTGCTGTGTGTCTCGGCCGTCGGAGCCGCGCTAGCGTGGCGGGTGCTCGCGCTCGAGCCGGCGGAGCCGCCGAGCGCGCAGGCACGCTCCCAAGCACGTTCCCGGGCGCGCGAGGCCGCGCGGGACCGGCTCGCGGCCTGACCTCTCAGCCGGATCTCAGAAACCGGACGGTATCTCTCAGGCGGCTCACAGCTTTCACAGGCAGGCTTCGCCTGTGAACATGAGCGAGCAGGGCGCGAACGGCGGCGGGAGGATCCTCGTCGTCGACGACGAGGGGTCGATCGTCGACGCGGTCGCGACCGCGCTGCGCTACGAGGGGTTCGAGGTCGAGGAGGCCGCGACGGGTCGCGAGGCGATCGCCGCGGTGACGCGGTTCGACCCCGACCTGATCGTCCTCGACTGGATGCTCCCCGACATCGAGGGCATCGAGGTCGGGAGGAGGCTGCGTGCGCGCGGGCACAAGAATGCGATCCTCTTCCTCACCGCCAAGGACGCGGTCGAGAACAAGGTCGAGGCGCTCCGCGCGGGAGGCGACGACTACGTGACGAAGCCGTTCAGCCTCGCGGAGGTCGTCGCCCGGGTGCAGGCGATCCTGCGGCGGACGGCCGGGGAGCTGCCCGGCGACGTCCTGCGCTACGAGGACCTGGTGCTCGACGAAAGCCGCCACGAGGTGTTCCGTGGGGAGGCGCACCTGCAGCTCACCGCGACCGAGTTCGCGCTCCTGCGCTACTTCCTGCTCAACCCGAGGCGCGTCCTCTCGAAGGGCCAGATCCTGCAGAACGTGTGGCGGTACGACTTCAGCGGTAACTCGAACGTCGTGGAGACCTACGTGAGCTACCTCCGCCGCAAGCTCGACGCCGCGGGCCCGCCGTTGATCAAGACGGTGCGTCAGGCGGGGTACATGCTGGAGGCCTGACGTGCCGGGGCGGCTGTCGCTCCGCGCTCGGCTCCTGCTCGCGGTGCTGACGCTGGCCACCGTCGGCCTCGTCGCGGCGGACGTCGCGACCTACTCCTCGCTCAGCTCGTTCCTCATCGATCGCACGGACAGCTCGCTGGACGACAGCGCCTCGTCGATCAGGCATCGTCCCGGCGAGCTGCGCGGTGCGCCGCCTGGAACGTTCGCCCAGGTGCGCTCGCTGTCGGGGAGCACGGTGCTCGCGACATTCCCCGGGGCGAGGCTGCCGGGGGCGAGCGCGCCGTCGCCCGAGCTCCCGGACACGGTCACACCCCCGGCGGACACGGCGGCCGGGCCCATCGCCACGAGGTACTTCACGGTTCCCGGCGACGACGGTGAGCGATACCGCGTGGGGGCGTCGATCGAGGACGGCGCGCAGGCGATGCTCGTCGTCGCGACGTCGCTGCGCGACGTCGACTCGACGCTGCACCGGCTGCTCCTGATCGAGCTGATCGTCACGGCCCTCGTGCTCGGAGGGATCGCGGGCCTCGGGCTCTGGGTCGTGCGTCTCGGGCTGCGCCCGCTCGACGCGATCGGCCACACTGCCGCCGCGATCGCGGACGGCGACCTCTCCCGCCGCGTCGAGCGCGCGGAGCAGCGCACCGAGGTCGGTCGCCTCGGCCTCTCGCTCAACGCGATGCTGAGCCAGATCGAGGCGGCGTTCCGGGCCCAGGAGGCGTCCGAGCGGAAGCTGCGCCGCTTCGTCGCCGACGCCTCGCACGAGCTGCGCACCCCGCTCGCCGCCGTCCGGGCGTACGCCGAGCTGTTCGGCCGCGGCGCGTCACAGCGCCCCGACGACCTCGAGCGCTCGATGAAGGGCATCAGCCGCGAGTCGGAGCGCATGAGCCTCCTCGTCGACGACCTGCTCCTCCTGGCGCGACTCGACGACAACCGACCGCTCGAGCGCGTCCCCGTCCAACTCGCCGAGGTGCTGGGCGAGGCGGTCGAGACGGCGCACGCCGTCGAGCCGGAGCGGCCGATCGAGCTCCACGCCGATCCGGCGGTCGTGATCGGCGACCGGGTCCGGCTGAGGCAGATCGTCGACAACCTGCTCGCCAACGTCAGGGCGCACACGCCGCCGGGGACTCCGGTCTCGGTCACCCTGACCCGCCTCGACGACACCGCGGCGATCTCCGTGGGCGACACGGGGCCGGGGCTCGACGAGGAGCACCTCGCGCACGTCTTCGAGCGTTTCTACCGCGCCGACCCCTCGCGCGCGCGAGAGAGCGGGGGCGTCGGCCTGGGCCTCTCGATCGTCGCGGCCGTCGCCCAGGCCCACGGCGGGAGCGTCTCGGCCAGCTCAGAGGCGGGCGAGGGAGCGACCTTCACCATCGCCTTGCCCCTCGCGAAGGAGGGGGAGGGCGCACCGCGCCCGTCGGACGAACGTTCGCCGGAGGGCGCGGCGTCCCCGCTCGCGTAGCTCTCGGAAGGGGCACAGGCGAGCCACAAGGGATTCCCAGCCGGCGCCCGCATGCTCGACAGATGGACACCGAGCACACCGCCGAGAAAGGAAACCCCATGTCGATTCCCGACACCATTCCCTCGCCAGGACGTGCCCGCCGCGTGCTCGTCGTGGCCGACGAGGAGGTCGGCGACGCCGGCCTGCCCACCGTCCTCGAGCGCCATGCGGGCACGTCCGTCGAGCTGCTCGTGGTGGTGCCCGCCCGCGCCGGACGGCTCGCGCTCTGGACGTCCGACGACGGGCCGCGGCGCGCCGCGGAGCGACGCCTCGACAGGTCCCTGGCGAGGCTCCGCGCGGCCGGGATCCCGGCCGAGGGCGTGGTCGGCGACGCCGACCCGCTGCTCGCGCTGGAGGACACGCTGCGGCTCTTCCCGGCGGACGAGATCCTCGTCGTCACGCCGCCGGCGTCCCGGGACGCCCTGCACACGGATCGCCTCGTGGCCGAGGCGCGCAGGCGGCACGGGCAACCGGTCCACCGCGTCCCGGTCGAGAGGACCGGGGCGAAGGCGGCATGAGCTCCCCGAGCGTGTTCGCGGCCCGCTTCGGCGACGGCGTGCTGCCGCGTCCCGACGCGCCGACCGCCGACGTAGTCGCATGGACGTTCGCGAGCCCTAGCGGGCCGCGTGCACAGCGAATTCACAGCCGGTGCACAGAGCTGCCCCAGTGCGGCGTGCTGCCATGGACAGGGACACCAGAGAAAGGACACGCACGATGAAACGCATTCTCACCAGGGTCTCCGCGGGCGCTGCCGCGCTCGTGCTCGCCGCCGGCGTGGGGGCCGCGACCTACGCGCTGCTGGCGGACGGGAACACGTCCGTGCGCGACGTCACCGTCGCGAGCGGCAGCCCGACGGCGAGCACCAGCACGCTCTCGATCGGCGAGATCTACGACCGCGCGAACGCCTCGGTCGTCGAGATCACCGTCACGGTGCCGGGCCGCTCCGGGCCCGACGGAGCCGGGTCGGGCACCGCACAGGCCCAGGGGTCTGGCTTCGTCTACGACACGAGCGGCCACGTGGTCACGAACCAGCACGTCGTCGACGGCGCCACCTCGATCGAGGTGCGCTTCGCGAACGGCAAGACGTCCGCCGCGACGGTCGTCGGCACCGACGCCTCCACCGACCTGGCGGTCCTCCGACTCGACTCGCCCCCGTCGAACCTGACGCCGCTGACGCTCGCCGACTCCTCGCAGGTGGCGGTCGGCGACGAGGTCGTGGCGATCGGAAGCCCCTTCGGGCTCGAGAACTCCGTCACGTCCGGGATCGTCAGCGCGCTCGACCGCGCGATGCAGGCGCCGAACGGGTTCACGATCAACGGCTCGATCCAGACGGACGCGGCCATCAACCACGGAAACTCCGGCGGGCCGCTGCTCGATCTGGACGGCCGCGTGATCGGCGTCAACGCCCAGATCGAAAGCGACTCGGGGGGGAACGACGGCGTCGGGTTCGCGATCCCGTCGAACACCGTGCACTCGATCGTGACCCAGCTGCTCGCCGACGGCAGCGTCGAGCACGCCTACCTCGGCGTCGGCGTCAGCGCGCCGCAGGGGAACGCCACCGGCGTCCCGGTGACCGACGTGCGCAGCGGCGGGCCCGCCGCGTCGGCGGGGCTCCAGGTCGGCGACGTGATCACGTCCGTCGACGGCACCTCGGTCACGAGCCCACAGGAGCTCCAGGGCGCGATCGACTCGAAGAAGCCCGGTGACAAGGTCGAGCTCGGCTATACCCGCAACGGCGCCGACAAGACGCTGACCGTCACGCTCGGCACGAGGCCCTCGTGACGAGCACGGAGGAAGGACCGCCGACGACGAGCGACCGCGAGCGAGACCGCTGCGGACTCACCCGGCGGGACTCCCTCCTCAAGCTCGGCGGGCTGGCGGCGGTCGCGCTGGGTGCCGGGGCGGCGGGGATCGAGCTCCTCGATCCCCGCGAGGCGGCGGCCGCCGGCGCAGGACCGGCCGCGGTCTCCTCGGGTCTCGTCAGCTGCGTGCTCACGCCCGAGATGACGCAGGGGCCCTTCGCCCTCGACGGCGACGCCGTGCGCCGCGACGTCCGCGAAGGACGCCCCGGCGCGCCGCTGACGCTCCGGACGACCGTCCTGGACGTGTCGTCGTGCAAGCCGATCAAGGGCGCGGCCGTGGACATCTGGCACTGCGACGCGGGAGGCACGTACTCCGGGTTCGCGCAGGAGGGGACCGCGGGGCGCACCTTCCTGCGCGGCGTCCAACGCACGGACCGCAACGGCCTCGCGGCGTTCAAGACGATCTACCCGGGCTGGTACTCGGGCCGGGCGGTGCACGTCCACGTCCGGGTCTACGTCGGGGGAGGCGTGGTGCACACGGGACAGCTGTTCTTCCCGGACACGCTGACCGATGCGGTGTACCGCCGCGCGCCGTACAACCGTCGCCCGGGGCGCGACACGCGGAACGCGACCGACTCGATCTTCCGCAACGGCGGCAGCAGGTCGATGCTGCGCCTCGCGAGGGCCGAGAGCGCCTACGTCGGGCGCATCACGATGGGCGTCAGCCGCTCGTAGGCGCACGGCAGCACTGGCGGGCGTGCGGCGGACCT
>Ga0210120_1000022_pt1 | contig 42487 bp, 48 predicted proteins | sample Goodyear_PhragA__FD_184868 | JGI IMG/M metagenome (GOLD analysis project Ga0210120, IMG submission 184868) | Wetland microbial communities from San Francisco Bay, California, USA, that impact long-term carbon sequestration - Goodyear_PhragA_D2... | ecosystem: Environmental > Aquatic > Marine >... | reverse complement strand
GACCTTGACCCGCGTCGGTGGACGAGGGCGTCCGACTTTCTGTGTAGGCGGGGTTGATGGGTCAGTCGGGCAGTCGGTCTCCGAAGTGGATCTTGAATGCGAGTAGGGCTTTCGTCCAGCCGCGGGTCCGTGTCCATTGCGGCACGGCGTTCTGGATCGCGAGGTAGACCAGTTTGCGGGCGGCGTCCTCGGTCGGGAAGCTGCCCTTGGTCTTGACCGCCTTGCGGAGTTGGCGATTCAGCGCCTCGATCGCGTTGGTCGTGTAGATGACGCGGCGCACCTCCGGCTCGAAGCTGAGGAACGGGATCACGTACTCCCAGCTGTTGCGCCAGGCTTGGCCGATCACTGGCAGCTTCTCACCCCACTTCTCCTCGAACGCCTCGAGCGCGGCCAGGGCGGCGTCGGCGTCGACCGCGGTGTAGATCGGCCGCAGGTCTTTGACGACCTGGTCGTACTGGCGGCGAGGGACGTAGCGCAGGCTCTGCCGGATCAGATGCACGATGCAGGTCTGCACCGTCGTGGCCGGGTAGACGGCCTCGATCGCTTCCGGAAAGCCCTTCAGCCCGTCGACGCAGCAGATCAGGATGTCGCGGACGCCGCGGGTCTTCAAGTCGGTCAGAACCTGCATCCAGAACTTGGCACCCTCGCTGTCCTGGAACCACATCCCGAGCACCTCGCGCTCGCCGTCGAGCGTGATCGCCAAGGCGAGGTAGCAGGCTTTGCGCTGCACCGAGCCGCCGTCGCGGACCTTGAGCACCAGTGCGTCGAGGAACACGACCGGGTAGACGTCATCAAGCGGTCGGGTCTGCCAGGCCCTGGCGTCGTCCATGACCGCGTCGGTCACCCGGCTGATCAAGTCGCGGCCGACCTTGACCCCGTAGATCTCTTCCAGGTGCGCCTCGATATCGCGGGTCGAGAGGCCGCGGCTGTACAGGGCGAGGATCTTGTCGTCGAAGCCCTCGAACCGCCGCTGCCGCTTCCGCACGATCTGCGGCTCGAACGTCCCCTTGCGGTCCCTGGGCGTCTCGATCCTCACCTCCCCGTGCTCGGTGACAAGCGTCTTCGGTGTCGACCCGTTGCGAGTGTTGCCGGCGCCTCCAGGCGGCTCCTGGTGTGGCTCGTAGCCGAGGTGGTCGGTCAGCTCGACCTCCAACGCCCGCTCCACCAGCCGCCGCGTCAGCTGCGACAGCAACCCACCCGGACCGGTGATCTCCTCCTCCGTGCTGGCGCCGGCGAGCAGCTCGTCCGGCAGCAGCGCCTTCAGCTCAGCGGCGAGCTCTGGCCTCCGGCGCCCGCCGCCCACGCCTCGCTGCGCTCGCCCTCCGGGCTCGCTCCGCTCCGCGCCGGCGGCGGAGGGATCCGAGGACTCGTCCAACCTGCTTGGGATTGTCGATGACATGATCTCCTTTCGATCCATGCCTACACAGATCACCGGACATTCCCGGGAGTTCGCACCGCCTATCGGATGGAGTTTCGGATGGCTTGGATCAGGGCGATGGTGGCGGGCGGGTCTGGCGGCTCTCCGTAGGTGACGGCGTAGATCTGGCGGGGGTAGCTGGGGAGCTCGGTGGTGTGGACGTCGGGTCGGCGATGGGCCTGGAGCGAGAGTCCGGGCAGAGTCGTCACGCCTATGCCGGCAGCGACGAGCGCTTGCACCACGACAATGTCGTCGCTGGCTGATGCGAGGCGTGGGGTGAAGCCTTCCCGCCGACAGACGGCGATCAGCTCTTCTCGGCACCGCTCGCATCCGCCGATCCACGCGGAGTGGCGATGGTTCGCGAGACTGTCATCCGGTCGCTGGCTGACGAGGTAGATGGGGTCGTCGGCCACGTGGACGAGGCGAAATCCCTCGTCCTCGGCCGGGTCGTCGGCGTGGCGGTAGATGAGTGCGACGTCGACCTCGCCGTGTCGCAGCGCCTGTAACGCCTCGACCGGATGACGGTCGATCAGGCTCAGCTCGAGTCCCGGGTGCTCCTGGGCCAACGTCGCGGCGGCCCTCGGCGCGATCGTGCTCATCGCCGACGCGTTGGCGGCCAGGCGAACCCGCCCCGCCTGCAACCCGACATGTGCTGCCAGCTCGTTGGTCGCCGCGTCGACCCGTCCCACGATCTCGGTCGCCCGGCTGGCGAGCAGCTGCCCCTCCGGCGTTAGCCGGATCCCACGACCGACGCGCTGAACGAGCTTGGCGCCGGTCGCCGCTTCGAGGCGAGACAGGTGGTGACTCACCGACGGTTGCGAGTACTGCAGCTCCTTCGCCGCCTCCGTCACGGACCCGTGTCGCGCTACCGCGGCCAGAACCTTGAGATGGACCAGATTGATCATCGATCAAAGATATCAATGTGATTTCCCAGGAATTGGCATTGGACGTCATAAGTACCACTGGTCCATGCTGGTGGTCGACGTTACTGAGGAGGCCTGATGAGCAAGCTTCGGTGTGACATCTCGATCTCGCTGGACGGCTGCGTCGCCGGCCCGAATCAGAGCGTGGAGAACCCGCTCGGCGAGGGCGGCGAGCGTCTCCACGACTGGGTTGTTCAGCTGGCGGCCTGGCGCCAGGCCCACGGCCTCGAAGGTGGCGAGGTCAACGAGAGCGCTCGGATAGTCGAGGAATCGCGCGAGAACATCGGCGCCGGGGTGATGGGCCGGAACATGTTCGGCCCGGTCGGCGGCGGCCCCTGGGGCGACGAGCAGTGGACGGGCTGGTGGGGCGACGACCCGCCCTACCACTACCCTGTGTTCGTCCTCACCCATCACCCGCGTGATCCCGTGGAGATGCAGGGAGGGACCACCTTCCACTTCGTCACCGACGGAATCGAGTCGGCGCTGGAACAGGCAAGAGACGCCGCCGGCGGCAAAGACGTCATGCTGTGGGGCGGCGCCCAGGCGGTTAATCAGTACCTGGCAGCAGGATTCCTGAACGTGCTCGAGCTCCACGTCGTTCCCGTACTGCTCGGCGACGGTGCTCGCTTCTTCGACAACCTCGGGGACGCGGAGGTGCAGCTCGAGCAGGTCCGGGCGGTCGAGGCGCCCGGCGTCACGCACCTCAAGTACCGGGTGGTGACATGAACCGCCGCGCCGCCATCCACCCCGCGCGCCGCAACTCATCCTCAGAGGGGATCACCATGGAACCCGACGACCTGCAGACCTTCATCGACGACGTCGGACGCGTGATCGCCAGCACCGACGGCGAACACGAGATCACACAGCGGGTTGCCAAGCGGCTGTCCGATCTGCTGGCCAGCGGCTACCGGCTTCCACCAGAGCTCACGCGACCATCCCCCGAGCGACACGTGACGTACCCGCTCTACATCGCCGCCGACAACAGCTGGTCGATGGCCTCCGTGGTGTGGGACGTGGGTCAGCAAACCCCTGTGCACTCGCACGAGACGTGGGGCGTCGTCGGCATCTACGCGGGAATCGAACACGAGGTCCGCTACCTCAAGCCGGTCCCGCCCACAGTGTGCGTGGCACTGACGCCGGCCGGTGAAGAGCTGTTCGGGCCTGGGCACGTGAACATCTGCTGCACAACCGACGACGATGTTCATGCCGTCGCGGCCGTCGGCAACGAACCCACCGTCGGAATCCACGTCTACGGCGGCAACATCGGCACGATCAGGCGGCGGTCGTACGACCCCGCCACCGGCGAAGCCCGCTGGTTCGTGTCCGGCTGGGACAGCCCCGAGGGAGGCACCCCTCAAGTGCGCAGCAACTCGTAGCCAGGACGGGTCCGAACGTCGCGAACCACGCGGTACGCGCGGTACGGACGCAGGGTCGGCGATGACCCGAGCGCCGCGACCAACCTCCGTTCTCTGCACTACCTCCGAGAACCGACTCACGACTACAGAAGGAGCACCAGCCATGCCACTCGCCCGCGTCCACAACTTCGCCATCTCGCTCGACGGCCTCGGCACCGGTGAGGGCCAGAGCGCCGACGCACATTTCGGTCACGCCGGGGATCGGCTGCACCAATGGATGTTCGCCACCCGATGGTGGAAGGCCGGCGGTAGCGGCGGTATCGACGACGCCTTCTCGCAGCTCTCCGCTCCCGGGATCGGAGCCGAGATCATGGGTGCCGGGAAGTTCGGCCATCCCGGATGGCACGAGGACCCGGAGTGGAACGGCGCGTGGGGTCCCAACCCGCCTTTCCACACACCGGTCTTCGTCCTCACCCATCACCCGCGCCCGTCGATCGAGATGGAGGGCGGCACGACGTTCTACTTCATCGACGCTTCGCCTGCCGACGCACTCGAGACGGCCCGCGAGGCTGCGGACGGCCAGGACGTACGCATCGGCGGAGGTCCCACCATGATCCGCGACTTCCTTGTCGCCGGGCTCGTCGACTACATGCACATCGTGGTGGTCCCGATCCTGCTCGGCCGAGGCGTACGCCTCTGGGACGGGCTCGAGGGCCTCGAGAAGGACTATGAGGTCGAGGCCGTCTCCTCGCCCAGCGGCGTCACGCATGTGACGTTCACTCGTGCGGGTGTGTGAACCACCTCCGTCGAGCTTCGCGGCGCGGGGCACGCGCATGCGTCCCGCGAGGATGGAGCGTCCATGGAGCCGAGCGGTCGCAACCAGTGGCAACCGGTGGCAAATGGGCCGGTAGCGGAAGGGCCGGAATCAGGTAATACCCGTTGCCGTGGGTTGCGACCGGTTGCCGCCGGGCACGCATGGTAAGGAGGGGGTCGACGGTTCGAGTCCGTCAGAGGGCTCTGCAAAAGGCGCCGCACGTGGCGCCTTTCCATTCAGCACTTGCTGCGACTCGAACGTTCGGCGGGTATGGAGCGCTTTATGGAGCTTTCGCGCACGCGACGCGGCGGCCTTGCTGCCGATCTGCGCTAGCTGAGAGGGGTCCTGGTCCTGAATGAATATCTCTTAGGCGATTATCCGATTAATCGTGTATAGTGCCCTCATGCTGTACAAAACGCCCCCTATCACGCCCCACCTAAAGGAACGCCTCGCCGAGCTCGACGAGTTGCGCGAGCGCCTCGGTCATCAGGTCGGGGCGGCCGGCCTCTGGCTGGGAACGCTTCGCCGTGTCCTCCAGGCCAGCTCGATCGAGAGCTCGACCTCGATCGAAGGGTTCCACGTGTCGGCGGACGAAGCCGTCGCGATCGTCAGCGGCCAGGAATCACCGACGCCCGACGACGAGAGTCGTCAAGCCGTCGCCTGCTACGCGCGCGCAATTGACCACGTCGGCGTGATGGCGCGCGATCCGGGCTTCCACTGGACCGACCGAGTCATCCTCGATCTGCACTTCGACGCCTGCTACTTCGAGCGTGACAAGAGCCCCGGCCAATGGCGCAACGGCCCGATCGGCGTCACCGGCGGCAACGGCCGCATCATCTACCAGGCACCCGACGCCGACGACGTCCCCGCGCTGATGAACGAGGTCGTCGAGTGGCTGGAAGCCGGTGACCTCGACGCGCACGTCGTCGTCCGCGCGGCAATGGCTCACCTGCACGTCGTCTCCGTGCATCCGTTCCGCGACGGCAATGGGCGCATCTCACGCATCACGCAATCACTCGTGCTCGCGCGCGAAGGTCTCCTCTCACCGGAGTTCGCCTCGATCGAGGAGTACCTCGGCGAACACACCCCCGACTACTACAACGCACTCCAGCAAGTGCAAGGCGGCCGCTACCAACCAGAGCGCAACGCCACCGAGTGGGTCAGCTTCTGCATCGACGCGCACCTCGCGCAAGCCCGCCGTCGCCTCGAGCAAATTGAGCAGGTGGCCGCCCGCTGGGCGTTCCTCGAACAAATCGCCGAGGAGCGCGGCTGGCCCGAGCGCTTCGTCATCGCCCTCGAGCAGGCCCTCATCGGCGGAACAGACCGCGCCAGCTACAGCGACGAAGCAGAGATCTCGCCCGCCTCAGCGACGAACGACTTCCGACGCCTCCTCGACGTCGGCCTTCTCAGCCAACGCGGTCGCGGACGAAACATCCGCTACCACGCAAGCGACGCGCTCCGTCGCGACGTCGCGACGGCCATCGAAACAGCGCTTCGAACCGGAACGCCTAGTAGCCCTCGATCCTGGAACTGAACGGAGAGAGCACATCGGAGTCGAACTGGTCGGCCAGGAGGACGGAGCGACCAGCTGCCTATCGGAGCGCATGGCAAGGAGGGGGTCGACGATTCGAGCTCGTCAGATGGCGTCGGGAAAACCCTGCAAAATGGCATGTTTGCTTGAATTTTGTTGCCTGTCCAGGCACGCCGGAGAACGCCAAGGGAAACGTCTGATCCCTTCTCCAAACGAGAGGTCGTCAACACACGACGGGGCCCCGCGGAACCCGGCCGGCTCAAGGGCCATCGCGCTCGGTTGTGGGTTGCTGCACGCGGACGATCGCAACGGGGTCAGGTGCCGTACTCAACCGCCAGGATCGCGAGCAGGAAGTCACCGGCGGCGTTAGTCCGAATCATCGCGGGCGCGCCGGTAGCGCTCGTAGATCACGCGCGAGCCGAAGCTCCGCGTCTCGATCAGATCCAGCGGGACGGCTTCGGTGAGCGGCGGCAGGAACGGCGTGCCGCCACCGATGACGACCGGGTAGCGGAACATACGCAGCTCGTCGACGAGGCCGAGCTCGATCGCGGCCGCGGCCAGGCCGGCGCCGCCGATCTCGACGTCCTTGTCGGTCGCGTCGAGAGCCGCGGCGACCTCTTCGGCGAGCGGCGTCTCGGCGAGCCGGGCGTTGCCCTGGACGCTGTCGAGCGTGCGGCTGAAGACAACCTTCGGGATCGCGCACCAGACATCTGCGAACGCGGCCCCGGGCTCGTCCTCGCGCAACAACGGATCCGTCTCCCATACCAGCATCGTCTCGTAGAGCCTGCGTCCGAGCAGACAACCGCCGAGCTCGCGTACTCGCGCGGTGTGGAAACGAAACAGCTCCTCGCTCGGGGCCGACCACCCGAACGCGCCCTCGCGGTCGGCGATGAAGCCGTCCACCGAGACGCTCATCGAGTAGATCAGCATGACTTCAAGCTAATCGGACCGAAGCGAAATGGGATGACGGTGAATACGGCTGGAACACGCCAAAACCATTGCCGTGGGTTGTGACCGGTTGCCGATCGGAGCGCATGGGCAGGGAGGGGGTCGACGGTTCGAGCCCGTCAGAGGGCTTTGCAAAGCCGCTGCCAATCGGGGTTCGACCCCCTCCCTACGGAGAGAGGCGGTCGCGTCAACGTTCCCCGTCCCAGTAGTCGAGGTCTGGGCTGCGCCGGACCATGTGGTCGAGCGCCTCGTCGTGGCGTCCCCAGATGCCGATCTTGTCGCTGTCGGGGTACTCGATGATTCCGAACTCGTGTCTGTTCGAGAAGAGGGCGACGCGGACGGTCTCGTCGCCGGCATTGGAGACGCGGTGGGCGCCGGTCGGCCCTACCGGGAAGCACACGACGTCGCCCGGCTCCAGCGCCGTTTCCCCTTCGGGAGTCCGAACCGTCGGCGTTCCTGCGACGACGATCAACCACTCCTCGTCGCTCCAGTGGAAGTGATACGGGCAGACCGCCTCACCCGGCGGGAGCTCGTAGACCGTCATGCCGAGCCGGGCCGCGCCCAGCATCGGCCCGAGCTGCGCCGAGTGGGCGCGAAATCCCGGCGGGTCGCTCTCGTCACCGCTCGTCGCACCGCGAAAGAGATTGAACGTCTTCATCGAGCGAGTATGAACGACCGATCGTTAGCGTTCGTGCAATGGGCTCACGCGGAGCCGCCTGTCACTGCGGCCAACTCCGTCTCGAGGTAACGGGCGACCCGTTCGCCGTCTCGATCTGCAACTGCCTTGCCTGCCAACGTCGTACCGGCAGCGCGTTCGGGATGCAGGCCGGCTTCAAGGCCGAGCAGGTGCAGGTGACCGGCCGTTTCAACGATTTCACGCGCGTCTCCGACGAGGCAGATCGGAAGGAGCACGTCTTCCACTTCTGTCCTGACTGCGGCTCCCAGGTCTTCTACACCGAGCCGTCCGAGCCTGATCTGGTCGTCGTCTCGGTCGGCTCGTTCGCAGACCCGACCTTCCCGCCGCCGACGGAATCGGGCTACGACTCCCGGCGTCACTCGTGGGTGGGTCTGCCGGATTCGACCCAGCGGTTTGCCCCGGAGCTGTGGTGGGACTCGGCGCGGTCGCTGTACGAGGCGGGCAACTACGCGGAGGCGGCCGCGAAGGGCCGCGAGCTGATCGAGGCGCGTCCCGACCAGCCCTACCTCTACTTCAACACCGCCTGCTGCGAGAGCCTCGCCGGCCAGACGACCGAGGCGATCGAGCACCTGCGCCGGGCGATCGAGATGTGGGACGGCTGCCGCGAGATGGCCGAGCACGACTCTGACCTCGACGCCATCCGCGACGAGCCCGCGTTCCAGGCCCTGGTCGGCTAGGAGTCGATGCGCATCACGGTCCGGCGGACGCTCGGGCGGCCGACCGCGGCGGAACCTGCGTCGACGAACGTGCCGTGCGAGCCGACGTGGAGCTCGCCGAGCAGAGCTTCCTTCGTCGAACGCCTCGTCGTCACCGCCCGTCGCCCGGTCGGGGGCCGGCGGGTTCGTCGTCGCCGCCCGGCAGGGTTGGGTGGTCGGTGGGATAGACACCGACCGCGAAGCCGTACACGGTCCTGCCTGCCCTCGGAAGCTGGTCGAACTCCGCCACGAGCTCGGCCATCCGCTCCCAGAACGCCGACGCCTGCGCCTCCGTGATGCGGGCGTGCCGGATGAACCCCCACAGCTTCCCGTCGTGGTAGGCGGCCATCGATTCGCGCGCTGCGACCTCGAAGTCGTTGAAGTCCCGGGGCAGCCGCTCGCCGCCCGCGCTTCGCGCGGCGACGTAGAACAGCCGTGCCGTTCGGCCGTAGAAGCGCTCCTCGATCGCGCGCACCCGCCGCGTCCGCACGACCCGCACCAGTCCCGCCTCCCTGAGCACCTTGACGTGGTGGGCGACGGTGCTTTTCGGCCGCTCGAGCGCAACCGCGAGCTCGTTCACCGTCGCCGCCCGCTCGTGCAGCAGGCTCAAAATCGTGTTGCGCAGCGGATGGCCGAGTGCCTTCACCTGCGAGGGCTCGGTGAGCGCGATCCGGTCGGCGAGCTCGTAATCGGGCGGGGAGGCGTCGCCGGCCACAGCGGATTAGGCTACATTTCCGACTGTTCCAAAAATTGGATCAATCACGAGAGGGGTCCTGATGACCGAGGTTCTGCTCTACCACCACGTCCAGGGGCTGACCGACGGAGTGCGGTCGTTCGCCGACGAGCTGAGGCAGGCCGGCCACACGGTCCACACGCCCGATCTGTTCGACGGGTCCACGTTCGACACGATCGAGGAGGGCATGGCCTTCGCCCGCGACGCAGGCTTCGGCGGACTGGCCGAGCGAGGCGTCGCGGCCGCCGAGGAGATCCGTCCCGACGTCGTCTACGCCGGCTTCTCCTTCGGCGTGATGATCGCCCAGCAGCTCGCACAGACGCGGCCCGGCGCCCGCGGCGCCCTGCTCATGTACTCCTGCCTCCCCGTCTCCGAGTTCGGCGAGGCCTGGCCGGCAGACGTCCCCGTGCAGGTGCACGGCAAGGAGGCCGACCCGTTCTTCCTCGAGGACATCGAAGCCGCGCAAGCGCTCGCCGACTCGGCCGACCACGCCGAGCTCTTCCTCTACCCGGGCGAGGAGCACCTCTTCGCCGACTCCTCGCTCCCCGCCTACGACCCCGCCGCCGCAGCGACCCTCACCAAGCGCGTGCTGGCGTTCCTCGACACGATCCCGGCCCGCGGGAACTAGGTTCACCGTCGTGGTCGAGACACCCACGTACACGATCAAGGCGCTGGACGTGACCACGTGGGACGCGTTCGCAGCGCTCGTCGAGCGCAACAGCGGCGTCTTCGGTGGCTGCTGGTGCATGGGCTTCCACCCCGGAGGAGCCCACGACAAGGAGACGACGCCGGCGCTGAACCGTCAACGGAAACTCGAGCGCGTGACGGAGGGAATGGCGCACGCGGCGCTCGTGTTCGACGGCGACGGCTGCGTCGGCTGGTGCCAGTTCGGAGCACCCGACGAGCTGCCACGGATCAAGAGCCGAGCCGCCTACGAGAAGGGACGGTCGACGCAACCGGACTGGCGCATCGCCTGCAACTTCGTCGGCAAGGGACACCGGCGCCGGGGCGTGGCAACGGCGGCGCTGAGCGGGGCGCTCGAGCTGATCGCGCACCTGGGCGGCGGAACCGTCGAGGGATACCCCGAGGACGCCGCGGCGGTGCCCGCCGGCTTCCTCTTCAACGGTGCACTGTCGACCTACGAAGGGCTCGGCTTCACGCGCGACCGCACGATCGGCAAGCACCGCTGGGTCGTGACCAAGGTCGTCGACCCAACCGGCTAGGAGCGGCACCCGGGGCGTTCCTCGATCGGCGCATGCGCGCGAGCAGGCCGGGTCACGCCGCCGGTGACACGAACCGGTGCGGTTTCGACTTCTCGCCGCCTCCGGGATAGCATCGGGCCGATGCGTGAGCTGCGTCCCGGTGTCTGGCATTGGCAGTCGCCGCATCCCGACTGGAACGAGGAGCAGTGGTGGCCCGAGCTCGTCTCGTCGTACGGGATCGAGCTCGGCGACGACCTGGTGTTGTTCGACCCGCTGTCGGTTCCCGACGGGCTGCGCGAGCGCGCCACCACGGTCGTCCTGACCGCCCCCTACCACGAGCGCGAGGCCCGTCAGCTCCGTCTCCCGGTGCACACGCCGCCGGCAGACACCTGGCAGGACTGGGTCGAGAAGTACGGCGTCGACCCCGACCAGGTGCGCGGCATGGCAAGCGACGATCTCGCCTGGCTGCGCGCGGGCGAAGGCGAAGGACACTTCCACCCTCCCGGGCCATGGCCGTTCGGAATCACCGCCTACGCGGGACGCGAGGACAACGATCTCATCCTCTGGCTGCCGTCGATCAACGCGATCGTCACGGGCGATTCGCTGTCCGACTTCGGCGACGGACTGGACATCCAGCTCGGCGGTCGCAAGCACGTCACCCGCGAGGATGTCGTCGAGCGGCTCCGTCCGCTGGTCGACCTGCCGGTCGAGCTCGTGCTGCCGGCGCACGGCGAGCCGACGGATCGCGCCGCGCTCGAGCGCGTGCTGTCGTGAGCGGCTACGCCCAGGGCAGACCAGGCCAGCTCGGCGGCCGTTCTCGCCGGAACAGCTCGGCGGTCGCGTATGCCTGCCGCCAGTCGGAGGTCTCCTCCGCCACGCTCGCGCCGTAGCGCGCCGCGAGCCCAGACACCGGGTACCGCACGCCCGGGCCCGAGCGCGCACCCACCATCAAAATCACACACGGCCGCTCGCCCGCGCCCACGAAGGCATGCTCGGTCCACGCAGGAGCGTGGAAGAAGTCCCAGGGCCGCAGGCGTCGCTCCTCGTTCTCGACGAGTAGGGCGCAGTCCCCGGCAAGGACGAGGAACGCCTCCTGGTTCGCCTCGCCGTGGTAGAGGCTGGTCTGCCCGGGCTCGAGGACGGTGATGTTGATCCCGAGCCGAGGGAACTCGACCGGGGAGTCGCCGTACTCGTTCTCGAAGGCGCACCTCGCGCCCCTCCCCTCCTCGAACCACCACTCGGCGTCGCGCACGTTGACGACGAACCAGCCCTCGGTGACGGGCGCGAGCCCCGATCCGAGATCCTCGAGCTGCGCCTCGGGCACGGCGCGATTCTCGCACGGCGGGACGGTCTCCGATCTCGGCGAAGTGGTGCCGAACACCCTGAGGGGCTGTGACCGGAGCGATGAGTTCTCGGTGCGCTGCCAGTCTCTACCCGCGCAAGCGCCTCGAACGTCCTCGCCCACATCAACGAATTCGGGAGGCAACTTGAAGCTTCTCCTCACGTCGGCCGGCATCAAGAACGCGGGCATCAGCGACGCGCTGGTCGACCTCCTCGGCAAGCCGATCAGCGAGTCCAGCGCGCTCTGCATCCCCACCGCGATGTACGGGCACCCCTGGATCGGTCCCGGCGAGAAGGCGTGGCAGTTCATCAGTGGACGAGAACCAAACTGCCCGATGTGCGAGCTGGGCTGGCAGTCCTTGGGGGTGCTGGAGCTGACTGCGCTCCCCAGCATCGACGAAGAACGCTGGGTTCCCCTGGTACGGCAGACGGACGTCCTGCTGGCCGCAGGCGGCGATGCCTTGTACCTGTGCCACTGGATGCGGCAGTCAGGCCTGGCGGAGCTGCTGCCGTCGCTGGACGACACCGTCTGGGTCGGACTGAGCGCCGGGAGCATGGTGATGACCCCGCGGATCGGGGAGGACTTCGTCGGCTGGAAACCGCCCACCGGCGGTGACAGCACGCTCGGCGTCGTCGACTTCTCGATCTTCCCGCACGTCGATCATCCGGACCTGCCGCATAACACCATGGCCGCGGCAGAACGATGGGCGGCCGAAATCCCGAATCCGGCGTACGCGATCGACGACGACACCGCGATCAAAGTGACCGACGGCACCGTCGAAGTCGTCTCCGAGGGCCACTGGAAGCTGTTGACCCCCAGCACGGAGGCAAGCGAAACGGGCTAGGCGACGCCGGCTCTCGGCTGCGCCGGCGTCGGTGATGACGCCGGGGTACGTCAAAGTCGCCGTACGAGTGCGCCGACCGATGACTCGGGCACCGCGGCTCGGTCAATGAGGAGAGCACTGTGAGGACCGCGAACGAGAGGAGTACGGGATGCCGAGCAACGCACGCCCACGCGACCAACTCCTGGGCAGCCTGCAAACACAAGACGGCGACGGATCCGTGCGCATGGAGGACCGCTTCGGCGCCGGCGTGGACGACGTGTGGTCGGCGCTCACCGATCCCGATCGGCTCGCCACCTGGCTCGGCGAGGTGGAAGGTGACTTGCGCCTCGGCGGCACCTTCCGCGCACGCTTCTTCGCGAGCGGATGGGAAGGCACCGGGCGCGTCGCGGTGTGTGAGCCGCCGCACCGGCTGTTGGTGCTGACGAAGGATGCGGACGACCCTGACGCGCCCGACGACCACGTCATCGAGGTGACGCTGACCGCCGACGGCACCGAGACCATCCTCGTCTGGGAGGAACGATCCATGCCGGCAGACCTGCTTGCCGCCTACGGGGCCGGAATCCAGGTTCACGTCGAAGACCTTGCCGCGCACCTGGCTGGAGGCGAGCGCTGCGATGCGACCGCGCGATTCGACGAGCTCTTCCCCGCCTATCAGGAGATGGGGGCAAGCCTCAGTGAATGAAGCTGCCCGCTTCCGCGAGTGACCGACGTCCGCATGACGAAGGAGACGTGACCGAATGACGGTTCAACGGATGGACAACGTAGGCATTGTCGTCGAGGACCTCCCGGCGACGATCGAGTTCTTCCGCGAGCTCGGCCTCGACCTCGAAGGGCAAGCGACGGTGGAAGGAGAATGGGCAGGGCGCGTCACCGGACTCGGCGACCAGCGCGTCGAGGTCGCCATGATGCGTACGCCGGACGGCCACAGCCGGCTCGAGCTCTCGCGCTTCCTCGCGCCGCCGGTGGTCGCCGATCACCGCAACGCGCCGGTGAACGCGCTCGGCTACCTGCGCGTCATGTTCGCCGTGGACGACATCGACGACACGCTCGCCCGGCTCCTCGAGCACGGCGCGGAGCTCGTCAGCAGCGACGTCGTCCAGTACGAAGACTCGTATCGGCTGTGCTACATCCGCGGGCCCGAAGGACTGCTCATCGGACTCGCTCAAGAACTCGGCTGAGCGCGCCGTTTCGCCTGCCGCGTCGGACCGGCACGAGGTGTCGGCCAGCCACTCCAGCTCGCGGTCGGGCCTCCGAAGCCGCCCAGCGACATCGCCACGTCCAAGAGGAACTTGCCGCCGGCGGTCAGCGGCTCAGTGTCGGACGTAGCGCACGTGGGTTGCGAGCGGCGAGTGGATCACCTCCACCGGCTCGAGGCCGGGATCGGGGACCCCGTCGAAGAGGCGCTCGCCGGCACCGAGCAGGACGGGAACGAAGTCGAGCACGAGCTCGTCGATCACCCCCGCACCCAGGGCCTGACGCACGGCGGATGCGCCGCCGGCGATGTCGACTCCTCCGTCGCCCGCGGCTTCCGAGGCGCGCGCGAACGCCGCGTCGAAGCCGTCGGTGACGAAGTGGAACGTCGTCCCACCGTCCATCTCGATCGGTTCGTGCTCGAAGTGCGTGAGCACGAACACCGGTGCGTGGTAGGGCGGCTCCTCGCCCCACCAGCCGCGCCAATCGTCCTGCCAGGAGCCGCGAACCGGCCCGAACATATTCCGACCCATCACATACGCGCCGCGCGGGCGCAGCAGCAGATCGCGTGCCCGCGCATCGCCGTCGTTCAGCGGCTCGTCGAGATGCCAGTGGTGAAGCTTCATCCCGCCGCGGCCAAGCGGCTGCTCGAGACTCTGCTCAGGCCCTGCGACGTAGCCGTCGAGCGAGATCGACATGTGGCATGTAGTGGTTGCGTCCATGCTCGCTTGAGACGGCACCCTAATCTCGTTCGATGCCCACCGGCCAGCCCTTGCCCTTCGCGCCGCTCGGTCGTCGGTGAGACAGCCGACCAATCGAGAGTGGCACAGGTACAGGACTCGAGGAAGCATTTGCCACCGCGGACGATTGGGCATATGATTTAGGCATATGACCAAGGGCGGAGACCGGGGCAGCCGCCAGCTGCCGACGCGGGAGCGGATCGTCCACGCAACCGTCGAGTTGATGGCGGAGCAGGGAATCGATCGCGTGAGAACCCGGGCCGTGGCCGAACGGGCCGGCGTCAACCCGGCCCTTGTCCACTACCACTTCGGATCGATGTCGGCGCTAGTCCTGGAGGCTGCAGAAGACGCATTGATCCGGGAGCTCGGTCCCTCGGTCGACCTGCTGACCTCTGCTCCCACGATCCAGGAAGGGATCACGGCGACCCTCGATTGGATCGAGGTCGAGGGCCAGCGAACTCCGGGCTCCACGATCTTGGCGGAGGCAATGGTGAAGGCGACTCGTGACCCGGCGTTTCGCCGCTGGACACGGCAGGCGTCGCGCCGGTGGCGCACGGCGATCCTGGAGCGGCTCAGGAGGGCACTCGCCGATGGCGAGATCGAGGCAACGCTCGACCTCGAGGCGACGGCCGTCCTGCTGGCGGCCGCCCTCGACGGCCTCCTCTTTCACCGCCTCGTGGACGGCACGCTCGACGTGAAGCAGACCAGCGCGCCGATCGAAGCGATGCTGCGCCCCTCGCGCCAGGCAGAGGCGAAGGGTGACCACGAGCTCTCCCTCGGACGCGGCAAATCTCGAAACGAACGAGGTGCCAGATGAACGACGCGCGGAACGAATCCGCTCTCACCACGAACGGACGGCAGAGGCCTGATGCCGGGCTGGCGGTCGAGGCCTCGGGACTTGCCAGGTCATTCGGCAGGACGCGCGCGGTCGACGGCGTCGATCTGAGCGTGCCCAACGGTTCGGTATACGGGCTCCTCGGACCGAACGGTGCCGGCAAGACGACGACAACGCGCATGCTCGCGACACTCCTGCGTCCCGACGCGGGTACGGCCCGCGTGCTCGGCCACGACATCGTCCGCGAGGCCGACGCGGTGCGCGGACGAGTGAGCCTGACCGGACAGTACGCCTCGCTGGACGAGGATCTAACCGGCCGCGAGAACCTCATCTTCATCGCCAGGCTCCTCGGCTACCGCCGACGTAGAGCGAAGGAGCGGGCCGCACAGCTCCTCGAGGCGTTCGGCCTCGCCGAGGCGGCGACCCGGTCGGTGAGGACCTACTCGGGTGGCATGCGGCGCCGGCTCGACATCGCCGCGAGCCTCGTCGTGACGCCAGAGTTGCTGTTCCTCGACGAACCGAGCACCGGCCTCGACCCGCGCAGCCGCAACCAGGTCTGGCAGATCGTCCGCGCCCTTGCCGCCGGCGGGACGACCGTGCTGCTCACCACCCAGTACCTCGACGAGGCTGATCAACTTGCCGACCGGATCGCGGTGATCGACCGCGGCAAGGTGATCGCCGAGGGCACGCCTGTCGAGCTGAAGGACTCGCTCGGCGCCGGCGTCTTCCACCTCCGTCTCCGCGACGCCGGCGCGCGGCCGTCGGCCGCACAGGTGCTCGCGCGCACGCTCGAGGCCGTCCCGCACGACGAGGTCGAGCCGACGTCGCTCTCGATCTCCGCGCCCGATCCGGAACGGGTCGTACGGGCGCTCGACGAGCTCGCCCGCGCCGGGATCGAACTCGCCTCCTTCTCCCTCAGCCAACCCAGTCTCGACGAGGTGTTTCTCGCCCTGACCGGACACCTCGCCGAACCAGACACCGAAGAGGAAGCCGCATGAACACGACACCCGCCCCCGCGACCGAGCCGCTGCACGCCGTCCTCGCCGAAGGCCCCCGGCCGGCACGCCCGAGCGCCGCATCGGCCGCGCTCACCTTCGGCTGGCGGGCGCTGCTGAAGGTCAAGCACGTGCCCGAGCAACTCGCCGACGTGATCGGCATCCCCGTCATCTTCACGCTCGTCTTCACGTACCTGTTCGGCGGCGCCCTCGCCGGCTCGACGCACGCCTACCTGCAGTTCCTGCTCCCCGGCACGCTCGTGATGGCCGCGGTGCTCCTCACGGTCTACAGCGGCGTCAACCTCAACACCGACGCCGCCACAGGCGCCTTCGACCGCTTCCGCTCGCTGCCCATCTGGCGGCCGGCGCCGATCGTCGGCGGCCTGCTCGGCGACACCGGCCGCTACCTGCTCGGCTGCAGCCTCGTCGTCGCGCTCGGACTCGCGATCGGCTTCCGCCCCGGCGGCGGCGTCACCGGCGTCCTCGCCGGGATCGGACTCGCCGTCCTGTTCGGCTTCTGCCTCTCCTGGCTCTGGACGACGCTCGCGCTGATCCTGCGCACACCGACCTCCGTTCAGGTGATCGGCCTCGTCGTCCTCTTCCCGCTCACCTTCGCCAGCAACGCGTTCGTCGACCCGCGCACGATGCCCTCCTGGGTGCGCTCCGTCGTCCGCGCCAACCCGATCAGCCACCTGATCGACGCCGAGCGCGGCCTCATGCAAGGGCACACGCCCACAACCCAGATCGTCTGGGTCCTGATCGCATCCGCGGTGCTCCTCGTCGTCTTCGCACCTGCAACCGTGCACCTCTACCGCAGGAGCTGAGGCCCGGCGAAACGCAGGGCAAGACCAAGAAGGAAGACTTCATGATCAAGTGCTCTGCTCCCGCACTCACACTCGTCGACGTCGACACGGTCGTCAGCCGGCGAGCTCCGGGTGCCGAATCCGTGTGCGGTGTGTGCGGTAGCGAATCGCCTCGTAGGCAACGACGAGCGAGCAGACCGCGCTGACGGCGCCGAGCGCCGCGATCGCGGGCAGTGTCCGCGCCGGCCGAGCGCCGTCTTTTGTTTCGTCGCTCGCAAACGGTCAGCCGATGAACGTGGCAGCCCACTCGTGGGACGGGCTGCGACGCGCGCCGCTCGCTACCCGGCACCCCTGTGCATGGCTTCGGGCGCGAGAGATTCGGCGAGGAAGTCGCCGAGTGCGCGGACGCCCGGGTCGAAGTCGTGCTCGGGCACGGCGGCGTATCCCAGGACGAGCCCGTCGTGGCCATCGGGGCTCTGTCCCGCGTGATAGCAGGGACCGACGGGAAACAATCCGATCGACCGGTCCGCGCCTCGCCGAACCAGCGACGCGGCAGACGGGCCGGAGGGCGGGAGCTGGAGCAGCACTCGGAGCCCGGCCGACACGCCGATCACCGTCGCGGCGGGGGCGCGCTGCGCGAGGATCTCGATCACTTGCTCGCGGCGGTCGCGATAGCGCCGGCGCATCCGGCGGACATGGCGCTCGAACCCTCCGGAAGTCAGAAATCGGGCAAAGGCGATCTGCTCGGTTACGGGGACATGGACGTCCTCGACCTCGCGCAGCCGAACGATCGAATCCGCCAGTGGCTCTGGCACGACCACCCAGCCCAGCCGGAGGCCGGGCGCGAGCGTCTTGCTCAAAGTGCCGGCGAACGCGACGTGATCCGCGTCGAGTTGTTGCAGCGCGCCGACGGGCTCGCGATCGTAGCGGAGCTCCGCGTCGTAATCGTCCTCGATCACGAGGCCCCCGGCCGCACGAGCCCAGGCAATCGCGGCGGCACGACGGCGTGGCGACAACACGCAACCCAGCGGGAACTGGTGCGCCGGGGCGAGCACCACGGCGTCCGCGTGGACGTCCCCGAGCAACTCGGTCTTCGCTCCCCGACCGTCGACCGCGAGAGGCGCAACGTCGAGCCCTGCGCAGGTGACGATGTCGCGATGCCACGCGAGACAGGGATCCTCCATCGCCATCGTCCGCGCACCGCGCGCGCGGAGCACACGAGCGACAAGCGACAACGCGTGGCCGAAACCGGCGCACACGATGACGAGATCGGGATCGACGACCACTGTGCGCGCTCGTGAAAGGTAGTCGGCGAGCGCCCAGCGCAGCTCCGGGAGGCCGCGCGGATCGCCGTATCCCAGCGCCGAGTGCGGGAAGGTGCGCAAGCCGTCGAGCAAGGCCTTCGCCCAGGCGTTGTGCGGGAACGCGGTCAGGTCCGGGACGCCGGGGTTGAAGTTGAACCGCGGCGACGAAGACCCCGCCGCCACGTCGGCGGCTGCGCGAGGCCGGCGGACGACCCCGAGCTCGGCGACCCATGTTCCTGCCCCTCGGCGGACGAGCAGATAGCCCTCGATCTCCAGCTGCTGATAGGCCTCCATCACCGTCGTGCGGGCGAGCCCGAGGTCGCCGGCGAGCCCGCGCGTCGACGGCAGCCGGGTTCCGGGGGCGAGCCTGCCGGAACGGATCGCGGCACGAAGCGAGTCCTCCAGCGTGCGGCGCCGCTGCTTCGGAGGCATTGGCTCGAGGTGGACGATCGCCAAAGTGGACTACCAAACGTACGTGAAAGTGGCCGTTTCCCCCGACCACTCCCGGGCAAACAAACTGGCGACCGATGAGTGACTCCCGGCTCCTCGGTCCGACAACAAGGCCCACTCGAGAAAAGGAGCGGAGCGATGCCAGCCCTGACGCCGATGCTGTGGTTCGATACCGAGGCAGAACAGGCCGCCGAGTTCTACACCTCGGTCTTTCCGAACTCGAAGATCGTCGAGGTGACCCGCTACGGCTCGGCCGGGCCGAGGCCGGAAGGGATGGTGATGACCGTCGCGTTCGAGCTCGACGGCAAGGAGTTCGTCGCGCTCAACGGCGGCGCCCAGTACACCTTCAACGAGGCGATCTCCCTCGTCGTGTACTGCGAGACACAGGAAGAGGTCGACACGTATTGGGAGACGCTCTCCGAAGGTGGAGAAGAGGTCGTCTGCGGGTGGCTCAAGGACAAGTTCGGGCTGTCGTGGCAGGTCACCCCGACCGAGCTTCCGAGGCTCCTCTCCGACCCGGACACCGAGAAGGCACAGCGCGTCATGGCGGCGATGCTCGAGATGACCAAGCTCGACATCGAGACGCTGGAGCGGGCGGCCGAGAAGGCCACGGCCTGACGAAGCGGTCGCCTCGGCATCGTCGTCCGAGCTCCCGCGTGCTCGGAGACATCGCCGGAGGACGGCCCGAACTCGACCGCGGAGAGGCCGCCGCGGGAAAGGAGACGGGATGAGCGACACAAAGGCACCCGCCGTGCTGTTGCATGGTGACGCCACCGACGGGCGCCTCGCCGTCCTCGTGATCGGCGGCGGCGTACGACCGCCGCTTCACCGGCACGACTTCGACGAGACCTTCTACGTGTCCGCCCGGTGATCGGCTGACGCGATGTCGACCGCCTCGCAGCAGAGAGACGCGGCACGGCTCACGCTCGGCCTGTCGACCCGCCGAGCGCTCCTGACAGTCCACATCGTGGTCGCGGTCGGGTTGCTCGGCGACTCGGCCGGGTTCCTCGCGATCGCGATCCGCGGCGCCGCGACCGACAACCCGCAGCTCGCCTCCTCGTCGTACGAGCTGCTGCGGATGTTCAGCTACGTGTTCGGGATCCCGCTCAGCTTCGCGACCCTCGCCACGGGCATCGGCCTGGGGCTCACCTCGAGCTGGGGCGTGCTGCGCTATCCGTGGACGATCGGAAAGCTGCTCCTCGTCGTCTCGGTCATTGTCGTCGGCGCACTCGTCATCGACGGTGCGCTCAACGAGCTGAGAGACGGCGGCGACGGCGAGACCGCGCTCATCGCCGCCGCAACCTGGGACGTGATCGCGCTCACCGCCGCGACCGCCCTGGCGGTCTACAAGCCCGGCCGGCGAAGGGGCCGCAGGGCCACGACCTACTGCGAGAACTGACTCCCCATCGACGAAGGAGGCCGCCATGTCACTTGCCCGCGTCCACAACTTCTCCATCTCGCTCGACGGTTTCGCCACCGGCGAAGGCCAGACGCGCGATGCACCGTTCGGCCATGCCGGCGAACGGCTGCACGAATGGATGTTCGCTACCCGGTGGTGGCATGAGATGGTCGGTAAGCCCGGTGGCAGCGGCGGCATCGACGACGTATTCACCCACCAGTTCGATCCCGGGATCGGCGCCGAGATCATGGGCGCGAACAAATTCGGCCACCCCGGATGGCACGAGGACCCAGAGTGGAAGGGCGCGTGGGGTCCCAACCCGCCATTTCATACACCGACCTTCGTCCTCACCCAGCAGCCGCGCCCGTCGATCGAGATGGAGGGCGGCACGACGTTCCACTTCATAGCTGCTTCGCCCGCCGAGGCGCTCGAGACCGCCCGCGAGGCTGCGGACGGCCAGGATGTACGCCTCGGCGGAGGCCCCACCATGATCCGCGAGTTCCTTGCCGCCGGGCTCGTGGATTACATGCACATCGTGGTCGTCCCGATCCTGCTCGGCCGGGGCGTCCGTCTCTGGGACGGACTCGAGGACCTCGAGAAGGGCTACGACATCGAGACCGCGTCCTCCCCCAGCGGAGTCACGCATGTGACGTTCACCCGCGCTGGCGAGCGCTCTGTGGAAGCGAAAGGAGCCGAGGATGACTGAATTGCTGATCGACTTCATCACCTCGCTCGAGGGATACGGGGCTGCCGAGGGCTGGCCCGGCTGGTGGGGCCTCGAGGGGCCTGAGTACCTGGCCTGGCTGGGAGACCAGCCGGAGGCGGACTACACCGTCCTGATGGGTGCCAACACCTATCGGCTCATGTCCGACCTGGTCGGCGAGGGCGAGCCGGGCACCGACGCGCTCACGGGCCTGACGAAGGTCGTCTTCTCGAGCACCTTGAGCGAGCCGCTCTCGTGGGAGAACGCGCAGCTGGTCAGGCAGGATCCCGCCGAGACCGTGCGCAAGATGAAGGACGAAGGCACCACGTCGCTGCGCACCATCGGCAGCCTCACGCTCTGCCGCTCGCTCCTGAAAGCCGGCCTCGTCGATCGCTTCCGCGTCGTCGTGTTCCCCGTCATCACCGGACGCACCGGCAAGGAGCGGATCTACGACGGATACCCGGACGTCTCCCTCGACATGGTCGAAAGCCGCACGTTCGACGGACGGCTGCAGCTGCTCGAGTACGTACCCACGGTTCTGGCCGGGCCGCCTGGTACCCGCACGGACGACACCTAGAGTCGGGGTCCTCGTCGCTTCGAGCCGGGCCGGCACGAGCGTGCGTCGTCGATTGGTGGCTGAAGCCCTCGAAGGAACAGCGGTTTGGGCCGCGCTCCAGACGTCCGGCCGCCGATGATCATGTCGGCGTTCGCAGAGCGCTTCGACTTCAGCGGCAAGACGATTCATCCGTTCGTCACCTACGCCGTGAGCGATCTCGGCACGACGATGGAGACGTACAGGGACATCTCCACCGGCGCGAGGATCAGCCCGGGCCTCGCCGTGCGAGGCGAAACCGTCAGACGGGCCGACCCGCAGGTGCGCGCGTGGCTGCGCCGCATCAGCCTTCTCCGCTAGCCCCACCGCCAACACGGCCACTCCCTGGCGTGCCCGTCGCGCGGCCGCTCCGCACCGGAGACCGAGCGGCCCGTGCTACCGGCTCGCGCCGCCGAGGCTGACGCGAGTTACGTCCGGGATATCGCTCGAGTCGTCGTCCTCGTCGTCGGTAGAACGGCTCAGATCCGGCGGGACGACGACGACGGGACACGGTGCGTGACTGATCACGTGCTGCGAGACGCTCCCTCTGAGCAGCGCCCCAAGCGATCCCTTGCCAGAGGTGCCGATCACGAGGAGCTGGGCTCGTTCGACGCCGGCCAACTCCTCGAGTGTCTCTTTCGGCGTGCCACGGGTGACGATGCGCTTGACGGCGGCGCCCGGTACGAGCCGTGCCAGCAACCCGTCGATCAGCTCGTTCGCGTGCTCGTTCTCCTCCTCGCGCAGGCGTGCCTGACCGTCCGCGGCGGCCGAGACGCCCGGGGGAACCTCCGCGGGAGTGACGTGCGCGAGGATGAGCGGGGCCGCGAGCTTCCGCGCGAGGTTGGCCGCGGTTGCCACGATTTTGGGGGCATGCGGATCGTCGGCCACGCCGCAGAGCACCGGCTTGCCCGGGCTGCGCGGGAGGGCGGCAGCGGCTTCCTCGGCGGACCGGTCTTGGCCGAGTTCGACGAGCCGCTGGAAAGGCCCGGTCGACTCGAGTGGCGCCGCGCCACGCGCGAAAATGATCCGTCTGTTCTCGTGGTCGATCTCGAGGAGCGCTGCGAGCGGGACCTCCAAGCGGCGGCGCCCGAACCATCCCTGGGCGGCGATCAGCGCCCGTGGTCGGCCGTGCTCGTCGCGTACCCATTCGTCGACGATCCCGACTGATCCGTCAGGTGTGTCGACTAGATGGTCGACCATCCCGTCGAGGATGTCCACCGGTTGTGGTCGGGCAAAGAGCGCCATGCGTCAACCGTGCCGCGGGGACGCTGCGCCGTCGATCGGTGCGGGGACGCATCCGTGCCGCTTCTACGCTGTAACCGCCGAGAGTCGAGTAACAGCGCTCTACGGCGCACCGAGGTGGTGGATGGGGTCGCGCCCCCATTGCCGTGCGGCACTTGCGACCGGCATCCTGAACGCTCGCTTCGTTGCTGATCTGACCGCAAGACGGAGGTATCGTCGTGGCTGTTGTTGCGGCGTCCGCCTTCGCGGTCGCCTTGCTCGCTATCGCACTCGAGTTCGGCCATCGGACAAAGGTCGCGCTCGTGGGCGCCGCGATCGTCGTCGTCGTTGGCGGGCTCGAGGTCGAGACAGCGATCGAGTCGGTCGACTGGGCGACGCTCGGGCTGCTGGTCGGGATGATGATCATCGTCGGCCTCACGGAGCCGACTGGAGTCTTCTCCTATCTTGCGCTGCAGGTTGCGCGCCTCTCGGGCGGGCTTCCCTTCCGGTTGATCGTCCTGCTTGCCCTGATGACGGGCGTGCTTTCGGCGTTCCTGGACAACCTGACGGCGATCCTGCTCGTCGTGCCGATCAGCCTGCAGCTGTCGCGTCTGCTCGAGCTTCCGGTCGTACCGCTCGTGCTCGTCCAGGTGATGGCCTCCAACATCGGCGGCACTGCGACGCTGATCGGCGATCCGCCGAACATCATGATCGGCACGCACGTCGAGCAGCTCTCGTTCCTCGACTTCATCATCACCCTCGGCCCTGTCGCTGCCCTGACGCTGCTCGTGATGACGGTGCTGCTCTACGCGTTCTATCGCCGCTCGCTGCGGCCATCGCCTGACGCACGCGAGCGCATCGCGGAACTGGATCCGGGAGCGCAGTTGAAGCGCGAGCGTCTGCTCCCGATCCTCATCGTGCTTGGCGGCACGATCGTCGGCTTCTTCCTGCACGCCCCACTGCACGTCGAGCCGGTGGTGGTCGCGATGACCGGCGCGACCGTGATGCTGCTCGTTGCTGGCCGCGAGCTCGAATGGGCGCTCGAGCGGGTGGAATGGGGCACGATCTTCTTCTTCCTCGGTCTCTTCGTCATGGTCGGAGCGCTCGAGGAACGCGGCGTCATCGGCCGACTTGCCGACGGCATGGCCGACATCACAGGCGGCTCCAAGACCGCCGAGGCACTCGTGGTCCTCTGGGGCGCGGCGGCCGGCTCGGCGCTCGTCGACAACATCCCCTTCACAGCCGCCATGATCCCCGTCGTCGATGAGCTGCACGCCGATGGCTTCGACGACGCCACCTGGTGGGCGCTCGCGCTGGGCGCCTGCTTCGGCGGTAACGCCACGTTGATCGCGGCCGCCGCCAACGTCGCGGCCGTCTCGGCGCTCGCCAGAAGCGGCACGCGAATCACGTTCCCGCAGTTCCTGGCGATCGGCCTGCCGGTCACGGTCGTCTCGCTTGTGATCGCGACCGCCTACCTGCTTGCCTTCCAGCTCTGAAGGTGCGGCGATGATTCGTCCCAAACCGATGAAGATCCAGCGAGGCAGCCTCTACCAGCGTGTCTTCCTGCTCAACGCGACCATCCTGATCGTCGCGACACTCGTCGTCGCGATCACTCCGGCCACGGTCAGCTTCCCGGTCGAGCTCACCGAGGCGTTCGTGCTCGTCGCCGGGCTCATAGCGATCCTCGTCCTCAACGCCTTCGCTTTGCGCGCAGCCTTCGCACCCCTCGAACGGTTGAGGCGCTCTATGCGCGAGGTCGACCCTTACCGGCCCGGCAAGCGCTTGGAGGCGGCCGGCCCACAAGAGGTGCGCGAGCTCGTCGACGTCTTCAACGACATGCTCGACCGGCTCGAAGGCGAACGGCGCGAGAGCGGGCGGCAGGCGCTTGCCGCACAGGAGGGCGAACGCTGGCGCGTCGCGCAAGAACTGCACGACGACGTCGGCCAAGCGCTCACCGGCATCTTGCTGCGGCTCGAGACGCTTGCCCGGCAGGCCCCGGCGGAGCTTCGATCCGACGTGCGCGCGACCCAAGAGGCAACCAGAGAGACAATCGACCGCGTCAGCCGCGTCGCACGACAGCTTCGACCGGAAGCGCTCAGCGACCTAGGGCTGGCCAAGGCGCTCGCAGCCCTTGCGCGGCGGGTCGAAGAGGAGTCGGGCCTGCTGATCCGACAACGCGTCGCAGCTGGCCTCGACGACCTCGATGACGAGTCCGAGCTCGTCATCTACCGCGTCGCGCAGGAGAGCCTCACCAACGCCGCCCGCCACGCACGCGCGACCCACGTCGAGCTGAGGCTCGAGCAAACCGAAGACCGCGGCATCGTGCTCCGCGTCCGCGACAACGGAGTCGGCCTTCCAGACCCACCGCAGGCGCGCTACGGGATCCTCGGCATGCGCGAACGAGCGCTGCTGATCGGAGCCACGCTCGCGATCGAGAACCACGAAGACGGCGGCGTCGAGGTCACGCTGACCGCGCCACTCGAGCGATGAGCAACGGTGTTTCCCCCACCCGCGTACTGCTGGCCGACGACCACCACGTCGTCCGGCACGGGCTACGGCTACTGATCGACGCCGAGCCCGACCTCACCGTGGTCGCCGAAGCAGGCGATGGCATCGATGCGGTCCAGGCCGTGCTCGAGAACGACATCGATCTCGCGATCCTCGACGTCTCGATGCCGCGCATGACCGGCATAAATGCAGCCCGCGAGATCATCGGCGCGCGGCCCAACGTCCGCGTCTTGATGCTCTCGATGCACGACAGCACCGAGTACCTGTTCGAGGCACTGCGCGCCGGCGCGTCCGGCTACGTGCTCAAGTCCGGCGCCGACCGAGACCTGATCGAGGCCTGCCGCGCGGCCATGCGCGACGAGCCATTCCTCTACCCATCCGCGATCCGCACACTGATCCGCGACCACCTCGACCGCCCGTCGACTGACGCCGGACAGGTCCTCACACCCCGTGAGACCGAGATCGTGAAGCTGATCGCCGAGGCGCACAGCTCGAAGGAGATCGCCGAGCTACTCGTCATCAGCCCCAAGACCGTCGAGCGCCACCGAGCCAACATCCTCGAGAAGCTCGGCATGAGCGACCGGGTCGAGCTCACCCGCTACGCGATCCGGCGCGGCCTAGTCGAGCCGTAGTCCCCCAATCCGCAGGCCCACCCTTCTCGCCCGACCGGGGGCCCGGCCCGGCAGCTCGTGTGGGCGAAGGCGCGACCAGAATGGGTGCTTCGCCCCATCGACGCTACCTGGCGTCCTCGTTAGCGTAGGACACGACGAGGGGCAGTATCCCCGACGGGTGTCATCGTCATCTTCGGCCCGACTGGCCCGGTGGCACCGGCCGTCCACGGCGGCGGGAGAAACCTTCGCAGACGGACGATTCCGACTGACGAAGGAGGCTGCCGCGTGAAGCTCGAGCTCTGGATGTGGGTGGCGTTCGCCAGCTTCGTCACCGCCATGCTCCTCGTCGATCTGCTCGCCTTCAGCCGGCGCGCCGAGCTGATCCCGATGCGCCGCGCGGTCATCTGGAGCGTCGCGTGGACGTTGCTCGGCTTCGGCTTCGCAGGATTCCTCTGGCTGTGGCAAGGAGGCGAGCCCGCGCGCGAGTACCTGGCTGGGTTCCTCATCGAGAAGTCACTCTCGATCGACAACCTCTTCGTCTTCGCACTGATCTTCGCCTACTTCGGCGTGCCCCGGCCCTTCCAGCGCCGCGCGCTCTTCTGGGGCATCGTCGGCGCGATCGTCCTCCGCGGAATCTTCATCCTCGCCGGCGCCGCCATGCTCGACGCCTTTCACTACACGATCTACCTGTTCGGCGCCTTCCTCGTCATCACCGGCCTACGCCTTGCCCGCCACCGCACCGTCGAGATCCACCCCGAGCGAAACCCCGCGCTGAAGCTGATCCGCCGGTTCCTCCCCATGACCAGCACCTACCAGGGAGACAGGCTCGTCGCCCACGAGCGCGGGAGGTTCGTGGCGACGCCGATGCTCGCCGCACTCGCCCTGATCGCAGCCTTCGACGTCGTCTTTGCCGTCGACTCGATCCCCGCCATCTTCGCGGTCACCCGCGACACCTTCATCGTCTACACCGCCAACGCGTTCTCGCTGCTCGGCCTTGCCGCCCTCTACTTCGTCCTCGCGGACATGATCGAGCGCTTCCGCTACCTCAACCTCGGCCTCGCCGCCGTCCTCGTCTTCGTCGGACTGAAGATGACGCTGGCCGACGTCTACGAGATCCCCGTTCTTCTCTCGCTCGTCTTCATCGTCGTCGCCCTCGCGGTCGCGGCTGCCGCGTCGCTGGCGCGACCGGTGCCGCCGACACCACGCCGGACGCGCGCCGGCCGACGCGCACCGCGATCCGCAGACGGTCCACCAACAGACAGCGCGTAAGCCGGCTCCAACCGAGGGACGACCCTGACATCCCAAGTTGGTGTCTCCGGAGCGCCGGCCGCGGGTCCGGAGGCCAGGATGAGGCGCCTCGTCATCACCAGGAACTCAAAGAAGCGGCCCCGCTACCGCAATCGCCTGTCCAGCATCCGCACCGCCCGACAGGACTCGCGCCAGGAGATAGTGCGCCGCCACGAAGCCTCCGAGAAACGCAGCGACGAGCCAGAACACGAGAGTACAGTCGCCCGAGTCGGGTCGCGCCGCGGCAGCGTCACGAGCTCGCTCACGGGACAAGCGCCAGTGTGTCATCGACTCAGTATCGCGAGCCGGAAGTCCTTACGCCATACAGGCTCGAACCCATATGCGGCTTGGCTAGCGCCGGTCGACGACGCGAACGGCCTTGCCCTCGCTGCGCGGAACCGCTCCGCGGTCGAGCACCTCGGCGCGGACACGGATGCCGAGGTGCTCGCGCAGGACGCGCTCGACGTCCGCGCGGAGGCCCGCGGGATCGACCTCTGCGGCGGCTGGCTCGCACTGCACCGTGAGCTCGTCCATCGCCCCGGACCGCTCCACCACGAGCTGGTAGTGCGGAGCGGCTTCGGGCACGGAGAGGAGCGCGTGCTCGACGTTCGACGGGTACACGTTCACGCCGCGCACGATGATCATGTCGTCGCGCCGGCCGCGCAGGCCGCGGATTCGTGCCGTCGTCCGCCCGCAGCGGCATGCCTCGAATGTGAGCGAGCCGATGTCGCCGGTGCGGTACCGGAGGAAGGGCATCGCCTCCTTCGCGAGCGTCGTGAAGACGAGCTCGCCCTCTTCGTTCTCTCCCAGCACCGCGCCCGACTCGGGATCGACCACCTCGACGACGAAGTGGTCCTCGTGCACGTGCAGGCCGTCGCGCGCCTCGATGCACTCCGCCGCGACACCGGGGCCGCACATCTCCGAGAGCCCGTAGAAGTTGACCGCCCGCAGTCCCGGTAGCGCCGACTCGATCTGCGAGCGCAGCCCGTCCGTCCACGGCTCGCCGCCGAACAGGCCGAGCTCGAGCCTGAGCGTCGCCGGGTCGATGCCGGCCTCCGCCACGGCGTGTGCGATCACGATCGCGTACGAGGGCGTCGAGACGAGCACCTGCGCGCCGAGGTCGTGGAGGAGCACAACCTGGCGCGCGGTCATCCCGCCCGAGACCGGCACGACCGGCGCGCCGATCCGCTCGGCGCCCTGGTGGAAGCCGTGCCCGCCGGTGAAGAGCCCGTAGGTGTTCGCGTTGTGCACGAGCATCCCGGGCCGTACGCCCGCCAGCGTCATGCAGCGCGCCATCAACTCCGTCCAGGCATCGAGGTCGGCGGACGTGTAGCCGACGACGGTCGGCTTTCCGTGCGTCCCGCTCGACGCATGCAGGCGCGCGAGCGACCCGACGGGCACACGAAGCAGTCCGAACGGGTACGCGTCGCGCAGGTCGGCCTTGCCGGTGAACGGCAGCTCGGACAGTGCGCCGAGCTCGGCATCGAAGGTTGCGCGCAGACGCTCGCGCTGCAGCTCGCGGAGCTCCGCCCGCGGCAGCTGCTCGGCGGGGCTCCAGATCACCGGCTCAGAGACGGCGCTCGTGGGCGCTCCAGTGCTGCTCGAGGTTCTGCACGAGCGCCGGGCTCAGGTGGCAGTGCACCTGCTCGCGGCAGAACGTCGCCATGTACTCCCGGAAGAGGTCGAGCGGCTCGGCGCCGACGCGCAGCGCGCGCCGGTTGCCCGCCGCGTTCACGAGCCCAGAGCTGGTCAGCGCCTCCACGCGCCGTGCGATCGCGGCATCCATCTCGTCCGACGAGTCCACGATCTCGTCGCAGAGAAGGTCGCCGTTCGGCGTGCCGGCCTCGAACTCGAGCCCGGAGAGGATCGCCTGACGTGCGAGCCGGTCGCCGACCGAGCGCGGGAGCCGCAGGTTGGACGCGCCCGGAAGAATGCCCTCCTTGCGCGCCGGCAGGTAGAGCCGCGCGCCACGCCCCGCGATCACGTGGTCGACCGTGTGGAGGATCTGGCACGCGCCGCCGATCGCGAACGTCTCGACCGCGGCCACCCAGAGCTTCTCGGTCGTCTGCTCCGGCTCGTCCGGACGATGCTCCTCGGAGCTCAACCCGCGGAAGAGCTTGTTCACGTAGCCGAGGTCGCGCGTGACGAAGAAGAGGTAGTCGATGCGCCCGTGGTAGAGGTGCGTGAGGTTGAGCCCCGCGCCGAAGACGCGCCGCCCGGCGTAGCGGGGGTGGGTGACGACCGCCCCGCGGATCACGCCCACCTCGACCTCCGGGTCGAGCAGCGCGAGGTCGACGGCGACCTCGGTCGTCGGCAGCGTGTCGCAGTCCTCCGCGTTCAGGTGCCGGTCGTTCCGGATCTCGAGGTACGCCGCACGGCCGCGGCGCTCGAGATAGGTGCCACCCAGGTCGGCGAGGCCGGTCGCGCGGAAGTCGTCGAGCCGCTCGAGCGCTTCATCCGTCGGTCGCAGCATCGACCACACGAGGTGCGCGCCGCACCGTGGCGAGGCGAGCACGAACGAGAGGAACAGCCCCTGCGCAGTCTCGATGCCCTCCTTCTCGGGCAGGGGCGTCGCCCGCTCGGCCGCCATCTGCGTGCGCGTCGGCACGAGGCCGGGGAAGCGCTCGGCCGCTGCGTAGACGAGCGTCTCGTCGCGCACCGGCCGGCGCAGGTCGTCGGTGAGCGTGGCGTAGACCGCCTCTGCGTGTGCGCGCAGGAACGACGCGCGCTCGGCGTCGAGCGCCGTCTTCAGTCGGGCCGCGGTCTCGGCCTCCGGCTCGTTCCGCTTCGGACGGCGAGGCAGGCGCCCGAGCAGTTCTTCGCCCCGCACGAGGTGCGCGCAGGTGGCGGAGCTCGCCGCCTCGAAGGAGGCTCCCTGCTCGGGCGCGCTCGCGCGCCAGTCGTCCAGCTCGGTCTCAAGCATCGGCGAGCACGAACTCGGCCGCGCGCTCGCCGATCATGATCGACGGAGCGTTCGTGTTCCCTGTCGTCACCATCGGCATGATCGACGCGTCGGCGACCCGCAGACCCTCGATCCCGTGCACCCTGAGTCGGGGGTCGACGACGGCGCCCTGGTCGCTGCCCATCTTGCACGTGCCCACCTGGTGGTGGTAGGTGATCGCGTTCTCGCGCACGTAGGCGCGCACGGCTGCCGACGTGTCGACCGTCGGTCCCGGGTAGAGCTCGACGGCGCCCCAGTCGCGGAGCGCGTCAGCGGCGCCGATCCGCCGGCACAGCTCGACGGCGGCGACGAGGCTCTCGAGGTCGGACTCGCACGCGAGAATGTTCGGGTCGAGCGCGACCGGGGCCTCGGGTGAGGGCCCGGTGAGGCGGAGCGAGCCGCGACTCTGGGGGCGCACCATCCCGCCCTGCAGGGTGAAGCCGTTCTCGGGCCCTTCCATCCACGGCTCGTACATCGGCACCATGAAGTGGATCGGCTGGAGGTCGGGCACGGGCAACCCGGCGCGCGAGCGCCAGAAGAGGTGGGTCTGGCAGGCGGGCAGGCCCGGGGAAGGAGGTCCGACCTCTCGCTCTGCCCCGAAGATCACCGGTGACAGCAGATGATCGTGCAGGTTGTCGCCGACTCCGGGCAGGTCGGCGACGACGTCGACGCCGACGGAGCGCAGGTGCTCGGCAGGGCCGACGCCCGAGAGCAGCAGGAGCTGCGCCGAGCCGATCGTCCCGCCGCACACGATCACCTGCTCCGCCCGGGTGCGCTCGATGCGATCGCCCTCGGACCACTCGATCCCGACGCATCGTGTGCCGTCGAACAGCAGGCGGCGTGCGGTCGCGCCCGTGATGACGTCGAGCCCCGGCTGCCCTTCGACCGGGCGGATGTACGCCGCAGCGGTGCTGTGGCGCACGCCGTCCTCGATGCAGTACTGCATGAACGACACGCCGTCCTGCGACGCGCCGTTGTAGTCCGCGTTCGGCGGGATGCCGCATTCCTGCGCCGCCGCGGCGACCGAGCTGTGGATCGCGTCCGGCTCGAACGACGTCAGGAGGCTGACGGTGCCCGGCCCGCCCGGCTCACGCCGCTCGATGCGCTCGTAGACCGGACGGACGTCGTCCCACGACCAGCCGTCGGCGCCGAGATACGCCCACGTGTCGAAGTCCGCGGGCGCTCCTCGCACCCAGATCATCGCGTTGAGGCAGCTCGAGCCGCCGAGCACTCGTCCTCGCGGCCACGCGAGCCGGCGTCCGGCCGCATGCGTCTGCGGCACGGTCTCGTAGGCCCAGTCGACCTCCGAGAGCCAGAGCTCGTGCAGCCGGCCCGGGTCGTGAATCGCCGGGTTGACATCGGGCCCGCCCGCCTCGAGCAGCAGGACCCGGACGCCGGCATCGACGAGGCGGCGCGCGACGACGGCACCGGCCGAGCCGGCGCCGACGACCACGACGTCCGCGTTGCGGTCGCTCACGCCGTCGAGACCCAGACGCTCTTGACCTCCGTGTAGAGGTCGATCGCGTCCTTGCCCATCTCGCGACCCCAACCGCTCGACTTGACGCCGCCCCAGGGTGCCGCGGCGTCGAGCGGGTTCGGCATGTTCACCCAGACGTTTCCCGCGCGGGTGGCGGCGGCCAGCCGGTGCGCACGTGCGACGTCGCGCGTCCAGATCGAGGCGCCGAGACCGTAGTCCGTGTCGTTCGCACGGGCCACCACCTCGTCGACGTCGTCGAACGGCATCACACAGACGACCGGCCCGAAGATCTCCTCGCGCGCGATCTTCATGCTGTCGTCGACGCCGGCGAACACGGCCGGCGTGAGGAACGCCCCACGCTCGAGGCGGTCGCCGGGTCGCTCGCCGCCGCACAGCAGCTCGGCACCTTCGTCGACGCCGAGCGTGATGTACCCCTCGACGCGCTCGCGGTGCGCGTGGGTGACGAGCGGCCCGAGCTGCGTCGTCGTCTCGAGACCGGGGCCGATGGTCATCGACGACGCCGCCGCGGCGGCGGCCTCCGCGAACGCGTCTGCGACGGGCCGCTGCACGTAGACGCGGCTGTAGGCCGCACAGACCTGCCCGCTGTTCAGCAACCCTCCCTGCAGCACCCCGGCGACCGCGGAGTCGAGCGGCGCGTCGTCGAAGACGATCGCCGGGTTCTTGCCGCCGAGCTCGAGCGAGACGCGCTTGAAGTTGCCGGCGGCCGCGCGGATCACAGCACGCCCGACGCCGGTGGAGCCGGTGAACGAGATCTTGTCGACGTCGGCATGCTCTGCGATCGCGGCTCCGGCGGCGGCTCCGCCGGTGACGACCTCGACGACGCCGTTCGGGATGCCTGCCTCGGTGATCAGCTCCGCGAGGCGAAGGGCGGTCAGCGGCGTCTGCTCGGATGGCTTGACGACGCACGTGTTCGCGCAGGCCAGCGCCGGCGCGAGCTTCCACGCGGTGATCATGAGCGGGAAGTTCCACGGGACGATCAGTCCGCAGACGCCGACGGGCTCGCGCAGCGTGTAGTTGAACGTCTCGGGGAACGAGAGCGGGTTCGTCTCGCCCGCGATCTTCGTCACCCAGCCCGCGTAGTAGCGGAAATGCTCCGCGGCGGCCGGGACGCTGACGTTGCGGGAGATGCCGATCGGCTGTCCCTGGTCGCGCGTCTCGAGCTCGGCGAGCTCGTCGGCGTGCTCGTCGATCAGATCACCGACCCTCCACAGCAGTCGAGCGCGCGCCGCGGGTGGCAGCGAGCGCCACGCGCCGCCCGGGCTGAACGCCTCTCGCGCGCGGGACACGGCTGCGTCGACGTCCGCGGCGGTCGCGTCGGGGACCTCCGCGATCACCTCCCCGGTCGCCGGGTCGATCGTCTCCAGGACGTGCACTGTCGACGTCACGGGTTCTCCTCTCGCGGTGGCCACCACGAGTCTGCAGGAGGCCGGTCCCGCGCGTCTGTCACGCGCGCGCACGATGATTGCACGTCAGCGCACGGCGTTCAGGCGGTACTCGGTCGGCGAGACGCCGTACGCCTCGCGAAAGAGGCGGCTCAGGTGTGCGGAGTTCGTCAAGCCCCAGCGTGCGCCGATGCTCGTCACGGTCTGGTGCCCGAGGGACGGATCGGCGAGGTCGCGCCGGCAGCCTTCGAGCCGCCGCTTGCGAATCCACCCGGAGACGGTGGAGCCGTCCTCTTCGAAGAGCCGGTGCAGGTACCGCTTGGAGACGTGCACGGCCGCGGCGATGTCGGCCGGTGCGAGCGACGGGTCGCCGATGCGTGCGTCGGCGTGCGCCCGCGCACGCAGCAGCAGCTCCGCCCGCGAGGGCGACCTGGCGACGCGGTCGCCGCCGACGACGCTTGCGCAGAGCGACTCGACGAGGTCGACGACACTCTCGACGACGCGGTCATGGGCCTCCGGGACCTCGTCGCGGATCGCGAGGTCGGCGAGCCGCTCGAGGAACGGTGCGACCGCCCAGGCGATGCCGTCCTCGCTGGAGATGCGCGTCGCGGTCATGCGAGCGACACGCTCCGGCTCGAGCCTGAGCACCGCGCGAGGCAATACGCACACGAGCATGCGGAAACCCTCGGTGCCCTCGATCCTGTACTGGCGGGAGCAGTCGTAGAGCGCGAAGTCGCCGGGCCGAAGGACGGCCTCATGGCCGTCCTGGACGACGAGCGCGCGTCCGCCGAGCAAGAGACTGAGCTTGTAGCGGTCGCCGTTCGTCTCCGCAGCGAGCACCCGGGTGCGCCGGATCGTGTGTGCCGACACGTCGAGCCGGCTCAGCGCCAGCGGTCCGACGACGCCCGCCTGGAGCACTCCGTGGAACGAGCCACGGTCGAGCGGCCGACATTCGAGCGGGACGAAGAATCGGGAGCTGGCCGTGACCCAGAGCTCGGCCCGATCCTCGACCGGGACGCTCGACGTGTCGCAGATGACGCTCATCGTCTTCGCGAGGAGCCTACGGCCGAAGGCGGGCGAACGCCAGGGAGCTTCGATCTCCGGAAGAGCGGCTTGCAGGACGACCAGCAGCGAGACTACGCGCTCGAGAACAATGTTGGCGCTTCCGCAACCTTCGTACGCAGGCGCGACGGTTCGAGTCCGTCAGAACGCTTTCGCTGGTGCGGACTCGTCGGCCAGGCTCAACCGCGGTTGTGGTTGACGACCTCGACGTTGTGCCCGTCCGGGTCGAGCACGAACGCGCCGTAGTAGCCCGGGTGGTAGACCGCGCGCTCGCCCGGCGCGCCGTTGTCCTCGTAGCCCGCCGCGAGCGCGGCGGCGTGGAACGCGCGCACCGCGGCGTCCTCGCGCGCGGGGAACGCGAGGTGAACGTGCTCCGTGACCGGCCGCTCGTCCCGGACGAGCGAGAAGCTGTAGTCCGGGCCGGACAGCTGCACGCGGTCGGGCTCGTCGTGCGTCAGGCGGAGCCCGGCGTGCGGGGCGATCGTCGTGTAGAAGCGTCCGGAGGCCTGCGGGTCGCGGACGCGGAGCCACAGGTGGTCGATGCGGCCGTCGGGCACGGCCTCCTCGCGGTCGCCGTGGACCGCCTCGACGCTGTTGCCGTCGGGGTCGAGCAGGAACCCGCCGTAGTACGTCGGGCCGTACCGCGCGCGCGGGCCCGGCGCACCGTCGTCGCGGTACCCCGCGTCGACGCCCGCCTGCCAGAACGCGTCGACCTGCGCGCGGTCGCGGGCGCGGAAGCCGACGTGGAGCCCGCGGGTCACCGGGTGCGCGCGGTCCGTCGGACCGATGTCCCAGTCGTCCCACTCGACCAGCTCGGCGTCCGCATGGCTGGGCTCGACGCCGAGGACGCTGAGAACGGTGCGGTAGAAGCGCTCTGAGGCCGCAAGGTCCGAGACGGCGATGCCGACGTGGTCGAACACCCGGCCGAGGCTACCGTTGCGGGCTGCTCGGACGGTGGGTCGAGACCGAGTCCGAGCACGCGTGGTGGCACGCGCCACAGGGCGGGCTGCGGCGTGTCTAGGGTCGGCGCACGTGGGCGCGCAGCCGCGGTAGACGGCCTGGGGGCGCAGTTGGTGGCGGCAGGGTTTGCTGCTCGGGATCTGGCACAGCCCGGTGACCGGCGATGCGGTCGACCATGGCGTCGGCGGCCGCGAGACCCGCGGCGATCCGGTTGTGGCCCGGCTGGCCCAGCACGACCCCGGTGATCGTCGTCCGCCTGCCGTCGATCCGGCGGATGGCGCGGAAGGCGAAGCAGCCGCCGGCCGCGTCGGTCGAGCCGGTCTTGACGCCGACGAACCCGTTGTGCCCGAGCAATGCGTTGGTGTTGTGCACGGTGCCGGCGACCGGCAGCGTCGCGCTCGGTGTGGCGACGATGCTCGCGAACACCGGCAGGCGCATGGCCCGGTCGACGAGACGCACCTGGTCGGCGGCAGTCGACACGGTCGCGTCGTCGTAGCCGCTCGGGTCGGTGTAGCGGGTGTGTGTCATGCCGAGCGACCGTGCGGTCGCATTCATCCGGCCGACGAACCGGCCCACCGAGCCGGCGTCCCAGCGCGCCAGAACCGCAGCGATGTTGTTCGCCGACGGCAGCAGCAGTGCTTGCAGCGCCTGCCGTGCGGTCAATTGCTCTCCGGCGGCGACCGACACGACGGACTCCCCTCGTCTGCGCCGGCGTTCGGTGTCGGCGACATCGGCGTCGGCCAGCGTGATCGTCGGGCCGTCCTGGCCGGGCGCCAGCGGGTGGTCACGGAGCACGAGATACGCCGTCATCACCTTCGCGACGCTGGCGATCGGAGCCGGGTGCTGGTTCGGGCCGGCGTGGACCTGGGACTGCCCTGTCTGGACGAACGCCGCTTGGCCGTCTGCCGGCCACACCGTGCTGGGCACGGGTTCGCGAGGCGCAGCATGGTGCTCGCTGCGAAGGACGTCGGCGGCTGATGCGGCCGGCGAGGACGAGGACGCCAGCAACTGGTGGCCGAGGGCTGCGGCGCTCGCCGCGACGACGACCAGCAGGCCGGCGGCACGTGTCCTGCGAATCCGAACCCGACGGGTCGTCGTTCGTGCTGGCTTGCCGTAGGCGATGCCGTCATTCAAGGCAGCGCGGTGTTGCCAACACGTATCCGGTTTTCGATATGCCGACGATACGCGGCGGCTCTAGCATCGGAGCGTGCGGGTGCTGATCGTCGAGGACGAGCCCTATATGGCGGACGCCATCCGCGACGGGCTACGCCTGGAAGCGATCGCGGCAGACGTCGCGGGCGACGGCGACACGGCGCTGGAGCTGTTGAGCGTCAACGCCTACGACATCGCCGTGCTCGACCGTGACATTCCCGGCCCCACCGGCGACGAGGTCGCCGAACGCATCGTCGCCTCCGGCAGCGGCATGCCGATCCTCATGCTCACCGCTGCCGACCGTCTCGACGACAAGGCCACCGGGTTCGAGCTCGGCGCCGACGACTACCTCACGAAGCCGTTCGAGCTCCGAGAGCTCGTGCTCCGTCTCAGAGCGCTCGACCGCAGGCGCGCACACAACAGGCCACCCGTGCGAGAGATCGCAGGTCTGCGGCTCGATCCGTTCCGCCGAGAGGTCTACCGCAACGGCCGCTACGTCGCGCTGACCCGGAAGCAGTTCGCAGTGCTCGAGGTCCTCGTCGCGGCCGAAGGCGGAGTCGTCAGCGCGGAAGAGCTCCTCGCGCGAGCATGGGACGAGAACGCAGACCCGTTCACCAACGCCGTGCGCATCACGGTCTCGGGACTGCGCAAACGGCTCGGCGAGCCCTGGATCGTCGCCACCGTGGCCGGCGCCGGGTACCGCATCGACACGGCACCTGGCACCGGGCCCGAGGGAGCAGAGCGTGGATAGAGCGCCTGGCTTGAGCGTTCGCCTCAAGCTCACCCTCAGCTACGCCGGTTTCCTCATGCTCGCAGGCGCCGTGCTGCTCGTCGTCGGGTACTTCTCGCTTTCGCGCGGTGTGCACCCTGGTGTGGTCTTCATGGTGCGCAGCCACGCCGACCTCCTGCGCGCTTTCGCTCCGACCGCGGCCATCGTGATGGCGTTCCTGCTGGTGTTCGGCCTACTGGGAGGATGGCTGCTCGCCGGCCGCATGCTCGCGCCCCTGACTCGCATCACAGACGCCACACGCATAGCCGCGGACGGATCGCTCTCCCACCGAATCCAGCTGGAGGGCCGCAGCGACGAGTTTCGCGAGCTCGCCGACGCCTTCGACACCATGCTCGCGCGGCTCGAAGCACACGTCGCCGAACAGCAGAGATTCGCAGCCAATGCCTCCCACGAGCTGCGCACCCCGCTGGCGATCACGCAGACGCTGCTCGACGTGGCCCGCAACGACCCGAACCGCGACAACGGCGAGCTCGTCGACCGTCTCCACGCCGTCAACACCCGGGCGATCGACCTCACCGAAGCACTGCTCCTGCTCAGCCGCGCCGACCAACGGTCGTTCACCCGAGAACCCGTCGACCTGTCCCTCATAGCCGAAGAAGCCACCGAAACGCTTCTCCCCCTCGCAGAAAAACGCGGCCTCACCATCGAGACCTCCGGCGACCGGGCCGCCGCGAACGGCTCACACGCGCTCCTGCTGCAGCTGACAACGAACCTCGTGCACAACGCGATCGTCCACAACCTGCCCGACCAGGGCACCGTGCGGGTCATGACCAGCGTTCACCCCGGGAGTGTGGTGCTGACCGTCGAGAACACCGGCGAGAGGCTCGACCCGCAGGTGGTTTCCACGCTTGCCGAGCCGTTTCTTCGCGGCACCGAACGCATACGCACCGACCACGCAGGCGTCGGCCTCGGGCTGGCGATCGTCAAAGGCATCACCCACGCACACGACGGAACCCTCGCCCTCACCCCCCGGGCCGCCGGCGGGCTCCGCGTCACCGTGCAACTACCGGCCGCGCCATCGGACCAATCACGGGTATCCGTGCGGAAGCAGAATCAGCATTGAAACTTGATCACGTTCGAGGTCGCCGGAGATCGAGCGTGCTCGCGCGGGCGGAGGTCGCGACCGCACCCCCGGGCCGGTTCGCGGCCTCGACGGTATACGGCGTCCGCAGGGCCCGCGGTCGCCACGTGCGCCTCGGTCCGACGGCACCTCGCCGCGGTCAGACGCGGCCTGCCTCGCCATCACCTCGCGTGGGCGTCGGGTAGCCGAACGGCGGACGCGACACTGGCGTGCGTCTCGGCGGGCCGGCCGACCGTTGCAGGCCAGATCAGGCGGCGGCGCAGCCACAGCGCAACGTAGACGAGCGAGACGAGCACCGGGACCTCGATCAGCGGGCCGACGACGCCCGCGAGCGCCTGCCCGGAAGCCGCTCCGAAGACCCCGACGGCAACCGCGATCGCGAGCTCGAAATCGTTCGAAGCGACCGTGAAGGAGAGCGCCGTCGTCTGCGGGTAGGGGAACCCCATCACGCGTCCCGCACCGAAGCCGGCGCCCCACATGAGCGCGAAGTAGACGAGGAGCGGCACCGCAATCAGGGCGACATCGAGCGGCGCCGAGGTGATCTGGTCGCCCTGGATCGCGAACAGCAGCACGATCGTGAAGAGCAGGCCGTAGAGCGTGAGCGGCGCGATCCGTGGGATGAGCTCCTGCTCGTACCATGCCCGCCCGCGGCGGCGAATCCCGATTCGGCGGGTCAGGTAGCCGGCCGTGAGCGGGATGCCGAGGAAGATGAGCACCGTGCGGGCAACTTCCCAGATCCCAACCTCGAACCCCTGCGTGTCGAAGCCGAGCCAGCCAGGCAGCAAGGTCAGGTAGAAGTAGCCGAGGAGCGCGTAGGCGGCGACCTGGAAGAGGGCGTTGAAGACGACGAGCACCGCCGCGCGCTCTCGGTCGCCGAGCGCGATGTCGTTCCAGACGAGCACCATCGCGATGCAGCGCGCAAGCCCGACGATGATCACCCCCGTCCGGTAGGCCGGCTGATCGGCGAGGAAGATCCAGGCGAGCGCGAACATGAGCGCCGGCCCCACGACCCAGGAGAGGAAGAGCGAGGTGCCGAAGAAGCGTCCGTTCCCGACCCCGTCGTCGCTCATCCGGCCGAGATCCTCGTAGCGAACCTTCGCGAGGACCGGGTACATCATCACGAGCAGCCCCACCGCGATCGGCAGGGAGACCGTGCCGACACGGAGCTCGTCGAGCCAGTCGTTCAGGCTCGGGAGGGCCGTGCCGAGCACAAGACCGGCCGCCATGGCGAGCGCGATCCAGAGGGGGAGGAAGCGGTCGAGCCGCGAGAGCTGCCCCACCACCCCCGCCGGCGGCAGCTCGGCCGCGGGCCGGGCAGCCATGGCCTGGCGGCGGGCTTCAGTCTTCGTCACAGCGCGCGTCCTCCCCGGGTTCGACCGCCTCGCGCAGGAGGGTGCCCACGAGCCGATGGACGGTGGCGAGCCGCTCGCGGTCGGCGCAGTAGCAGGTGCGTGGGCCTTCGATCTCGCCCCGGATCAAGCCCGCCTCCTTCAGCACCTTGAGATGCTGCGAGACCGTCGGCTGCGCGAGCGGGAGCTGCTCGACGATCTCGCCGCAGTAGCAGGCATCCCGAGAGAGGAGCAGACGCACGATCTGCACCCGCGCGGGATGGCCGAGCGCCTTCCCAAGCGCGGCCAGCTCCCGCTCCCCCGCGCGCTCGGAGCTCCGCACCGTCGCGGCCGCGACGCTCATCGTCGGGTGCCGGCGGGCACGCGGGCATGTCCGTTCCCTTCCACGACCCGAGCGCGCTCTCGCGGCGTGCCCGCCGCGTTCAGGTCATGCGGGCAGCCGAACAGCGTTCCACCCGGGCGGTGCCGCTGCGCCTCAGCCAGGTGATCCAGGCAGAGGCCGACGCCGCAGTGTCGGCAGGTGGCGACGGCGGCGATGGCCTCGCCCCTGATCGCGCACTCGTAGCACTCCATTGCACACCTCCTTCACCACCGGCAGCCTCGCCGACGAAATCGTTCATCGCAGATCGACGATAGGACGCTCGACGTCGCCTGCAATCGGGTGACACGCGTACCCACGGTGCGGGAAGACCGCACCCGGCCCGTGGCCTGCCGCCGGCGCGGTCAGGCTGCTGCGGCGAGCATGTCTGCGCGCTCCTGCGGCAGCCGACGGTTCGCCCGAGCCTCTCAGCAGCAGCCGGCGCTCGCGGCCGCCTGCACGACCGGCAGTCCCTTGCGCTCCGGCTCCCGGGTCTTGACCGCCTTGACGATCGCGCCGTGCACGCCGTCCGCGACCTCGTGGGTGAAGTCCACCGAGACCTGCTCGAAGCCGGCCGCCGCGAGCCCCGCCTCGTACTCTCCCTTCGAGAGCGCGCCGGCGATGCAGCCGACGTAGGACCCACGCTCCCCGCGCTGCTCCGGAGTGAGGTGATCCTCGGCGACGATATCGCTCACCCCGACCCGCCCGCCCGGCTTCAGCACTCGCGCGATCTCCGTCAGCACCGCCGGCTTGTCGACCGAGAGGTTGATCACGCAGTTCGAGATCACGACGTCGACCGAGCCCGCCGGCAGAGGGATCTGCTCGATCTCGCCTTTCAGGAAGTGGACGTTGGCGACGCCGGCGTCGGCCGCGTTTGCGCGGGCGAGCGCGAGCATCTCGTCGGTCATGTCGAGGCCGTAGGCGGTGCCCGTCGGGCCGACCCGCTTCGCCGAGAGGATCACGTCGATGCCGCCGCCCGAGCCGAGGTCGAGCACCACCTCGCCCTCGTGCAGTTCGGCGACCGCGGTCGGGTTCCCGCAGCCGAGCGAGGCAAGCACTGCCGCATCGGGAAGCTCGCCGCGCTGCTGGGCGTCGTAGAGCGCCTCACCGAACATGGTCGCGTCGGACTCCGCGTCGGTGCAGCAAGAGCCGCTTCCACACCCGCAGTCGCCGGTCCTTCCCTCGGCGACCGCGAGGGCCGATTCGGCGTAGCGGCGGCGCACCTCCTCGCGCAGCTCATCCGCAGTCGTCGTCATCAGCAACACACTCCCTTCAGGTCGGCGACGACCGCGAGCTTCTCGACGGCGTCGCGCTGCAACGAGAAATAGGCCCACTTGCCGCGCTGCTCGCGCTCGAGCAAGCCGGCGTCGGTCAGCTTCTTCAGATGGTGGGAGACCGTCGGCTGGGCGAGGCCGAGCGGTTCGTACAGCTCGCAGGCGCAGACGGGCTCGCCGCTCGTCGCCAGCAGGTTCACGATCCGCACGCGGGCGGGATCCGCCAACGCCTTGAACAGCTCCGCCGTCGCGCCGGCCTCTTCCTGCGTCAGCGTCGGCGCAGCAAGCGGCGCGCAGCAGGCAACCGCCTCGGCGGCGGCACTCATGTCAGCCGCCCGCCGTAACGCAAGACCTGCGTCCGCGCGATCTCCCGGAGCGCCTGCGAGCGGCACACCGAGTCGCACACGCGCGAGCACCGATCGCAGAAAGACGCCAACTCCCTCGACTTCCTCAACGGCCCGAACATCGCCACCACCTCATATCGACAGGTATAAATGTATCGAAAGATATCGATATGTCAAGGCCGCTGTTCGATCGCCCAGACCAGGCGAGGGCGTACGCAAAGAGCTAGGCGCTGCTGACGGCGAGGCGCGGTGAGGGAGGCCGAGCGCGACGAGGCTGACGAGCATCCATGCGGCGAGGTACAGGAACGCGACCCGCGGCGATACCAGCGTCCACAGCGCGCCGGGGATCGCGACCCCCCATAGGTCGAACCTACAGCCGGCGCCGCCGAGGCACGGTCCAGCGCCATCGGTGGTTCGAGGCGCCCGGTGCGGATCGCCGCTCGGCAGCGATCCGCACCGGTTCGACGGCGGCGCCTTGCTCAGTCGCGATCGATCTTCTTGCCGGAGGGCGTGAGCACGTACCAGCCGGCCCCGAAGTCCTGCAGGCCTTCGCCGTTGGTCTGGCCGCGCCTGGTGTCGCCGGAGAAGAAGTAGAGCGGGTGTCCCGCGTAGCTCACCTGGCGGCTGCCGTCGGCTCGACGGATGCTCGCGAGCAGGGACGGCTTCGCTCCCTTGATCGCGATCGACCTGCCGTTCGTGAGCAGCGGCGGCCAGTAGGCCGCACACACGCCTGAGCAGGCGCTGCGGCCGCGCGTGTCCTTCTCGAACAGATACAGGCTGCGGCCACGCCCATCGACGACGACCCGGCCCAACCCGGTGCGCGCGGTGGTGACGGTCGCGGAGCGACCCGTCGGCGCCGCTCCCGCAGTCACCGCAGCAACCAAGACCAAGACGACCGCGGCAGTCACACCGGCGATCAACGCATTCCTCATTTCCAGCCTCCTCGATCCTCGAGTGTGTTTGTGCACTCGAGTACTCGGGCGGGGCAGATAACGGATTGCCACCGAGGCCGACCCTTACGCACCTTTACCCACTCGCAACGGACACGCAGCGGTCCCGCAACGAGCTCCCGCCCGGTCGCGAGGGATCACCGTCCCTGCGGCGATCGATCAGTGGTCGCCGTCGGGCAGGAGCTCGACGTACCCGTCCGTTCCCT
>Ga0210120_1000021_pt1 | contig 42634 bp, 37 predicted proteins | sample Goodyear_PhragA__FD_184868 | JGI IMG/M metagenome (GOLD analysis project Ga0210120, IMG submission 184868) | Wetland microbial communities from San Francisco Bay, California, USA, that impact long-term carbon sequestration - Goodyear_PhragA_D2... | ecosystem: Environmental > Aquatic > Marine >... | reverse complement strand
GCGAGGCGGGCGGCGACGTGATCGCGACCGGGACGCCGGAGCAGGTGGCGGAGGTCGAGGAGTCGTACACGGGGCAGTTCCTCCGCGGGGTGCTCGCCGAGCCGGCCGCTGCGGCGGCCTGACGCGCCGAGGACCGCCGCTACGCAGAGGCCGGGGCCTCGGCTGCGCGCGGCCCCAGGGCTGCGTCGAGACGCTCGAGGCGCTCGAGCTTCGGCAGCGCACGGAGTCGCACGAAGACATCCTGTGCCTCGCGTGCGAGCGGTGCGGCCTCGCCGAAGCGCTCCTTCGTCGCGAGCCACTCCGCCTGCTCGAGGAGCGCGACCGCGACCCAGTACGGGTCACCGATCGCGCGCAACGCGCCGACGGCGGCCTCGAAGGGTGCCTCCTCGTCGTCGCTCGACGCAGCGAGCCGTGCGCGTTGCAGCTCGAGGTGCGCCAGCAGGGACGCGGACCGGTCGATCGGCGCAGCCTCGGCGAGGGCGAGCACGTCGGCCAGGGCCTCCGACGACCCCAGCGCGTGCGCGGATTCGCTCGCGACCTGGAGCAGGACCTCGACGGCCACGGGATCGCTGGTGTGGGCCGGGTCCCGCAGGGTGTCCCGGGACTCGCGCAGGGCGTCTTCGTGACGGAGCTCCGACTGCGCGAGCAACAGGCGGGCCCAGATGGCCGTCCCGGCCGCCTGCACGTACGCGGTCTCCTCCCAGGCGGCGTACTCCGAGGCGAGCTCACGGACCCGCGACATCTCGCCGCGGTACAGGGCGATCTGCGCGAGATCGAGCATCTTCGAGGCCTGAACGGGGTCGGACGCGATCAGGCCCTCCTCGGGAAGCTCGCCGATGACGCGTTCGGCGTCGTCCCACCGACCCGAGGTGAGGTACAGGCTCACGAGATTCGTCGTCAGGGATCGCTCCCACGTGCGGTCGCCGCGCCGCCGTGCGACTCCGATCCCGTGCTCGACCACCTCCTCCGCCTCCTGGGTGCGGCCCGCGAGCGACAGTAGGTAGGAGAGGTTCATGCAGGCGCGCAGCGCCCCGCGCTCGTCGCCCGACTCCTCGGCGAGTACGAGGGCCTGCCGGACGAGCGCGACGCTCTCGTTCGGTCGATGGTGAAGCAGGAGCCCTTTGTTGATCAGGCCCTGGACGACGACGGAAGACAGTCGAAGGTGCTCAGCCAAGTCGAGCGCACGCTCCACGTGCGGCATCGCCTCGGCGCCCCGCGCTTCGAAGAACAGCAATCGCCCGAGCTCGGCCGACACTGCCGCGATCGCCGGCTCGTCTCCCTCGTGCTCGTGGGCCCCGAGCGCGGTCTCGAGCAATGCGACGCCCTCCTCGATGCGATTCGACATGAACAGCAGCTCCCCGAGTCTCACCTGCGCCACAGCCGCGTCCGTGGGGGAGTCTCCTCCCAGGATCGCGATTGCCTCCTCGAGCAGAGAGGACGCCTCGTCCAGCCGTCCCCCCGCGAGGGCGAGCTCGCCGGCGCGGGCGAGCGACTGTCCCCGCTCGACCGGATCGCCGGCGAGGTCCGCCGCGCGTTCGAACGATCGCTGTGCCTCGAGCGAGGCGGCGAGGGAGGCGGCACGCTCGGCGGCGCGCGTGAACCATCGGCGCGCCTCTGCGCGCACGTCGTCACCGTCGACGGCGGTCGAGTCCGCCGCGTGCGCGTCGAGGTAGTGAGACGCGATCACCTCTGCGATCTCGTCCGGGTCGATCCCCGCGTCCGTGGCCAGGAACCGCGCGGCAGCGAGGTGTCGCCGTCGACGATCGCGCCGGGCGATCGTTTCGTAGGTCACACGCTGCACAAGCGCCTGGAGGAAGCCGAGCTGGCCCCGCTCGGGCGAGAACGGATCGGTCTCGACGGCGAGCAGCTCCTTGCGAATGAGACTGCTCACGAGCTGCTCGATCTGTTCCGCGCTGCGTCCCGACAGGGAGACGAGCCCGCTGCGGGTGAAGGTCTTGCCGAGCACCGATGCGTCCTGCAGGAGGCTCCGCTCGTCGTCCGACACCGCATCGAGGCGCGAGGCGATCAGCGCGTGCAGCGTCTCGGGAACCTCGAAGGACGACAGGTCGCCGGCGACGATCGCGGAACCTGCGGCCTCGGTGAGGAGACCACGGTCCCGCAGCATGCGCACTGTCTCGACGGCGTAGAGCGGGATTCCCTCCGCCGCGTCCCGTAGGCGATCGCGCAGCTCGTCGGGTAGTGCCGGGACGAGCCCGAGCAGCAGCTCGTCCATCGCCTCGCCGGCGAGCGGCTCCAAGGGAAGCGTCGTCGCGCTTCTGGTCGTCCCCGGGAAGGCGGGGTGCCGGTCGGCGATCTCCGGGCGGGACAGCGTCAGCACGAAGATCGGGTGGTGGCGGCCCCAGTCGAGCAGGTATTCGACGAACGCGACGAGGCCCTCGTCCGCCCAGTGGATGTCCTCGAACACCAGCACGAGGGGCCCCTGCTCCGCGAGGCGCTCGAAGAACCGCCGCCAGGCGGCGAACAGATCCTCCCGGTCGGGCGCGCTCCGTTCCGCGAGGCCGAGCAGCTGCAGCAACCGGGGCTCGATCCAGGCGCGCTCCTTCGGATCGGCCAGATGGACCTCGAGCGTTGCACGAAGCTTCGACGCCGCGCTCGATGCGTCCTCGTTCTCGGCGATCTTCGCGCGGCCTCGGATCATTTCCGCCAGAGCCCAGTAGGCGACGCCGTCCCCGTAGGAGAGACAGCGGCCACGGTGCCACCAGACATCGGCGGCGAGCCCGTCGACGTACTTCTCGAACTCCCAGGAGAGCCGTGACTTCCCGATCCCTGCGATCCCGACCACGGACACGAGCCTGGCCCGCTTCTCGTCCGCGCTCGCGTGGAACAGATCCTTGACCATGCGCAGCTCGCGATCACGACCGACGAACGGCGGCTCGAGGCCTGTCGCACGACCCTCGCCGCGACGTTGCGCTGCGACGCGCAACGCGCGCCACAACGTGACGAGCTGAGTCTTGCCCTTGAGCTCGTGGTCTCCGGCGGATTCGTAGGCGATCGCCGCGTCCGACGCCCGGCGCGTCGAGTCGCCGACGAGAACGGACCCCGGCTCGGCCGCGGACTGGATGCGGGAGGCGGTGTTGACGAGGTCGCCGGCGACCATGCCCTGTCCCTCGGCGCCGACGGTGACGGCCGCCTCGCCGGTGAGCACGCCGGCGCGGGCCTCGAGGGCGGGGTCGAGCGGCGGGATCGCCGCGACGAGCTCCAGCGCCGCCCGCACCGCCCGCTCGGCGTCGTCCTCGTTCGCGACGGGTGCGCCCCAGACGGCCATCACGGCGTCGCCGATGAACTTCTCGACGGTGCCGCCGTAGCGCTCGATGGTCGTGCGGGCGAGGTCGAAGTAGCGGGTCAGGAGCTCGCGCGTGTCCTCGGCGTCGCGGCCCTCGGAGGCCGCCGTGAACCCCACCAGGTCGGCGAACAGCACGCTGACGAGCCGCCTCTCGGCCTGCGGGCCCGACTCGGCTGCGGGCTCGACCGGCGGGTGCAGGCCCAGCGGAGCTCCGCACTCGTCGCAGAACCTCGCCTCCGCGGGCACGGGATGCCCGTTCGGGCATACCCGGGTCAGGCCGGCGCCGCAGGTCGAGCAGAACCGCGCCTCCGGACGGTTGTCGGCGCCGCAGGTGCCGCAGGTCACACGGTCACCTCGGGAGGCGCCGCTGCCGACAGCCCTGCGAGCCGCTCGAGCCAGGTCACGGCGCCCATCTGCGCGAACAGCGCCCGCGCCTCCTCGAGCAGCGGGGCTGCCTCGTCGGGGCGCCCGGTCGAGACGAGCCACGCACCGTAGTCGTGCAGCACGGGCGCGAGCCAGAGCGCGAAGCCGAGGCTGCGCGCATGCGCGAGCGCGAGCGCGTACCCGTCCGCGGCCGCGTCGGCTTCTCCGGCGGCGGCAGCGGCGTTCGCACGCAGACGCTGCAGCTGCGACTCGACCGCGCGGGAGCGGATCGCGCTCGACAGCTCCTCGACCCTTGCCGCGACCTGGAGGGCGTCGTCGTGGCCGCCGCCGAGCGAGGCGTACGTCGCCGTGTCGCGGAGCGCGTCCGCGACGGACTGCGCCGGCATGAGGTCGGAGGAGTCGACGATGCACTCCGCGACGGCCGCGATCCCGTCGGCGTACCGGCCCTCGAGCTCGGCGAGCAGCCGTCGTTTCCAGAGCGCGATCACGCGGAGCTGGACGTCGGTCGTCTCGACGTCGTCCGACAGCGTGGCCAGCTGCCGGCGTGCGTCGTCGACCTCGCCGCGCTCGAGGTGGATCCGCGCCAGCGACACCCCGATGTCGGAGTCCTGAGGCTGCTCCTCGAGCCCGAGCGACGTGACGTTGCGCAGCGCCTCGTCCCAGTCCCCGCGCGACAGGCGCTCCTCGACGAGCCCGGCCACGAGTTGCAGCTCCCAGAACCTGTCGCCACGTCGTCGGGCGAGCGCGAGCGCGTCCGGAATCAACTGGAACGCCTCATCCTCACGATCCCAGGACATGAGCAGCACGAAGAGGTTGTTGTAGGCGCGCAGGGCGTCGAAGACGAGGTCGTTCTCGAGCGCGAGCGCGAGTGCCTGACGCAGGAGCGCCTCGGACTCGTGGCGGTGATTGCGCACGATCAGGCTCTTTGTGTTGAGCGTCGAGGAGATGACGTCGGGCAGCCTGAGGTCCTCTCCGATGTCGAGCGCGATCTCGGTCCAGCGGGCCGCCTCGTCGGGATTCCCGGCGAAGTGCTGCAGGCGGCCAAGCTGGGCCGCGAGTGCGCCGACGTCGGCGTCGCGCTCTTCCGCAGAGAGGACTGCAAAGGCGTCCTCGGCCAGCGCGATCGCCTCCTCGAGCCGCCCGACCCGCCAGACGGTCAGCGCGAGCGCCGCGGACACGCGTGCCCGGTCGTGGACTGCGCCCGCCTCCCGTGTGAGCCGCTCGGCCTCTCGCAAGAGCTCCTCTGCAACCTCGAGGTGGTTCGCCGCCCGAGCGCGATCGCCAGCGCGCTCGAGCAGGCCCGCCCGCTCGAGCGGGTCGTCCGCGAGCTCGGCGGCCGCCTCGAACGACCGCTGTGCGTCGTCGGTGGCGGCGAGCGACGCCGCACGCTCGCCCGCTCGCGTCAGCCAGTCCCGCGCCTGATCCCTGATCGTGGCGGCGTCGGCGGCTCCGGGCTCGGAGCGGAAGGCGTCGAGGTAGTGCGTGGCGATCACCTCGGCGATCTCCTCCGGGTCGATCCCCGCCTGGCCGGCGAGGTACCGGGCTGCGGCGAGATGCTTGCTCTTCCGGTCGCGCCGGGCGAGCATCTCGTAGGCGACGCGCTGGACGAGCGCCTGGAGGAAGCCGTACTGGCCCCGCTCGGGCGAGCGGGGATCCGTGTCGAGGAAGAGCAGCTCCTTACGGACGAGCGACGCGAGGAGCCCCTCGATGTCGTCGGCGTGTGGGGAGAGGGCCGTGAGCCCGCGAGCCGAGAACGTCTTCCCCAGGACGGAGGCGTCCTGGAGGAGGCGCCGCTCCGGTTCGGGGAGGCCGTCGAGGCGGCTCGCGATCAGGCCGTGGAGCGTCTCGGGTACGTCGAGGTGCGTGAGGTCGCCGACGACCCGGTACTCGCCGTCGCTCTCCTCGACCAGACCGCGGTCGAGGAGCGTGCGCACCGTCTCGACCGCGTAGAGCGGAATCCCGTCGGCGCGCTCGCGGATCCTCGCGACCGCGTTCTCCGGTAGGCCCGGCACGAGCCCGCGGAGCAGCGCGTCGATCGAGTCGTCGGGCAGCGGCTCGAGCTGCAGCGAGGTGAAGCTGCGGATCCCGGCACCCCACGTCTCGTGCCGCTCCGACACCTCGGGGCGGGCGAGCGTGAGCACGAAGATCGGGAAGGCGCGCGACCACTCGAGCAGGTACTCGAGGAACTCGATCAGCGCGGCATCGGCCCACTGGATGTCCTCGACGACCAGGATCACGGGATGCTGCTCGGCCATCCGCTCGAGGAACAGGCGCCAGGCGGAGAAGAGGTCCTGCCGGTCGGGCGCGACCCGCTCGGTCAGGCCGAGGAGGTGCTGGAGGCGAGGCTCGACGAAGGCGCGCTCCGTCTCGTCGAGCACCAGTTCCTCGACCACCGCGCGGAGCTTCGCGAGCGCGGCTTCGGGCGGCTCCTCCTCCGCGATCCGCGCCCGCATGCGGATCATCTCCGCGAGCGCCCAGTAGGCGACCCCGTCGCCGTACGCGAGGCAGCGGCCCCGATGCCACCACGCCTGCTCGACGAGCCCGTCGACGTACTTCTCGAACTCCCAGGCGAGCCGCGACTTGCCGATCCCCGCGACTCCCACGACCGAGAGAAGGTGCGAGTGTCCTTCCTCCGCGGTTGCGTGGAACACGTCCTTCGCAAGCCGGAGCTCGCGGTCGCGTCCGACGAACGGCGCCTCGAGCCCTGCGGAGCGACCCTCGCCACCGCGGGCGGCGACGACGCGGAGCGCCCGCCACAACCGGACGGGCTCGGCCTTTCCCTTCAGCCCGTGGCTGCCGGCGTCCTCGAACGCGATCGCCGCCTCCGCGGCGCGCTTCGTCGTCTCGCCGGCGAGCACGGTGCCGGGCTCGGCGGCGGACTGGACGCGGGAGGCGGTGTTGACGAGGTCGCCGGCCACCATTCCCTGTCCCTCGGCGCCGAGCGTCACCGCGGCCTCACCCGACAGCACCCCTGCGCGCGCCTGCAGCGCGTGGTCGAGCCCGGGAACCGTGCCGACGAGCTCGAGGGCGGCGCGGACGGCGCGCTCGGCGTCGTCCTCCTGTGTCACGGGTGCGCCCCAGACGGCCATCACGGCGTCGCCGATGAACTTCTCGACGGTGCCGCCGTAGCGCTCGATGGTCGTCCGGGCGAGGTCGAAGTAGCGGGTCAGGAGCTCGCGCGTGTCCTCGGCGTCGCGTCCGTCCGAGGCGGCCGTGAAGCCGACCAGGTCGGCGAACAGCACGCTGACGAGCCGCCGCTCCGCCTGTGGCGAAGACGCCGGGGTCGCGTCCCGCTCCCCCGCGAGGGGGCTGCCGCACTCTCCGCAGAACTTCGTCCCGGGCGCGTTCGCCGTCCCGCACGAGGCGCACGCGAGCGTCAGGGGCGAGCCGCATTCGCCGCAGAACTTCCGGCCGGCCTCGTTCCCCTCTCCGCAGACCCCGCATCGCACGTCCTGCACCGCCTCACTATCTCGCATTGCGCGGCGCGCAATCTAGCCTCTGGACGTGGACGCGCGCACGATCGCGATCGTCGGGGCCGGCTTCGGCGGCACGATGGTCGCCGTCCATCTCCTGCGTGACGCAAGTCCTGCGGTCTCGAGAGTCTTCCTCGTCGAGCGAGCCGAGGGCCGCATCGGCGGGGTCGCGTACAGAACGCCGTCCGCGAGCCATACGCTGAACGTCCCTGCCGGCCGGATGAGCGCCTTCGACGACGACCCGGACGACTTCCTGCGCCATGTCCGGCGACGCGAGCCGGCGCTGACCGGCGGCTCGTTCGTCCCGCGGCGGTTCTACGGCGCGTACCTCGCGGACACGCTCGAGCGGGCGCGCCGCTCGTCGGCCGTGCCCCTGATCCGTGTGGCGGGCGAGGCCGTGGCGGTCTCGGAGGAGGCCGACGCCGTCTCGCTCACGCTGGCGGACGGCCGCTCGCTGAGCGCCGACCGTGCGCTGCTCGCGATCGGGAACTTCCCGCCGTCCGACCCGCCGGGAGCCGACGAGGGGCTCGTGACGAGCATCCGCTACGCGCGCGACCCCTGGGCACGCGACGCGCTCGAGTTCGAGCGGGACGAGGACGTCCTCCTGGTCGGCACCGGGCTCACCATGTGCGACATCGCGCTCGCCCTGCGCGACTCGGATCATCGCGGCCGGATCCATGGGGTGTCGCGCCGTGGGCTGCTCCCGCAGCCGCACCGCGTCTCGGCGAAGCCGCCGCCGCATCTCGAGCCGCCCGAGGCGCTGCCGGAATGGCCGGACACGGCGCTCGGCATGCTGCGTGCGCTGCGTCGCGAGGTGCGCGACAGGGCCGCCGAGCAGGTCGACTGGCGCGAGGTCGTGACCTCGATCCGAGACGACACCCCCGCGCTCTGGCGGCGGCTCGACGTCGACGAGCGGCGCCGGTTCCTGCACCGTCTGCGGCCCTACTGGGAGACGCACCGCCACCGCTCGTCGCCGGAGACGGCCTTCGGCGTGGAGTCGCTGATCGAGGCGGGCGTGCTCGAGGTGAGCGCGGGTCGGATCGAGCGCTTCGCCGCGGACGCTCGTGGCGTGACCGTCACGCTCCGTCGCCGGAACTCGCCGCGCGCGGAGGACCTCCGGGTCGGCAAGGTGATCAACTGCACTGGGCCCGACACGGACCTCACCCGGGTCCGCGATCCGCTCGTGGAGGCGCTGCGCGACTCCGGTCGGGTGCGTCCGGACGCGCTCGGTCTCGGACTCGACTCCGACGCCGACGGCCGGCTGCTCGACGCCGCGGGGCGCGTGAGCGACAGGCTGTTCCTCGTCGGCCCGCTGCGGAAGGGGCTGCTCTGGGAGAACACGGCGGTCCCCGAGCTACGCGCCGAGGCGCGGCGCATGGCCGAGCTGCTCGCCGAGCGGTAGGAGAGCCCGCCGCGTGGCGGCGGCGACGCGTACGCTCGTGTGGTGAGCGAGCACCATCCGGTCAAGCCCGTCGAGCGGGCCGATCGCGTCGGCGCCGAGCGCGCGGTCGCGGGAGAGGCGGCGAGCCGGGAGTGGTGGAGGCGGGTGCCGAAGGTCGTCACCGCCCCGCGCGAGGTGTTCGCCGCGCTCGCCGAGACGGACGACACCGACGTCGACGCGCGCTCTGAGCCGGTGCTCGCGATCACGATCCTCGCCGGTGTCGCCGCAGTGCTGCTCGTGCCGGCCTGGGGGACGGTGATGGACGACCCGACCGTCGACACGCTCGTCCTGCTCGTCGTCACCTTCGTCGGCGGGCTCTTCTACGGCGCCGCGGGCTACTTCCTGTTCGGGCTCGCGCTGTGGCTCGGCGCGAAGGCGGTGGGGATCGACCCGCCCTTCAGGATCGCGCGGCAGATCGTCGCATTCGCCGCGCTGCCGCTCGCCCTCTCGCTGGCGGTGCTGGTGCCGGTGATCGCCCTCGCCTACGGCGCCGACTGGTTCCGCACGGGCGGTGCGGACGAAGGGACGGGACGGGTCGTCGTCACGGGCGTCGGGCTCGCGTTCGTCGCGTGGTCGGCCGCCCTCGTCGCGGTCGGCCTGCGCACCACGCTCGGGCTGCCGTGGCGAGGGGTCGTCGGTGCGTTCCTGCTCGCGGGCGTGATCGTCGCGGCGTTCGCCGTGCTCCCCGCCGCTCTCTGAGCGAGGCCGGGCCGACATTCGCGTGTGTGCGCTCCCCGTCTCCGACAGGGCGTCGTGCGTCGTCGCCCACCGGTGCCCGTGAGCGGCCGCGCACCTACTCCCGCCGCCCCGTCGACGGGAGCACGCAGGCCCGGAGCACTCCCGCGCGCACGCAGGGGGAGCAAGTTACAAGTTGTAACTTGGGCTCCGACGGCGTGCTCGACGCCGCCCGGCGGGCTGCCGGGCGGGCGCCAGTGCTTCTCCCGGGCTCACCCCCTCCGTGCGCAGTCGCCCGGGGCCTACCGCTCCGTGCGCTGTGGCTCGCGCAGACTCGCGCCCACGGCGGCGCGGAAGGCCGCGAGCTCGTCCTCCGAGATGCCGTACGTGTGCACCTCCTCGGGGAACCGGTGCGCGCGCACGTCCTCGGCGTATGCCGCGACCGCGGCCCGGATCTCGGACGCGAGATCGGCATAGCGCTTCACGAAGCGCGGCGACTGCCCGTCGTAGAGGCCGAGGAGGTCGTGCCACACGAGCACCTGGCCGTCGGTGGAGGCCCCTGCCCCGATGCCGATCGTCGGGACGTGGAGCCGATGGGTCACCTCCTCGGCGACCGGCGCGGGGACGGCCTCCAGCACCACCGAGAAGCAGCCGGCCTCCTCGAGCGCCAGCGCGTCGGCGAGGAGGCCGGCGGCCTTGTCCGCCGTCCGCCCCTGGGCCTTGAAGCCGCCGAGCATCGTCGCCGACTGCGGGGTGAGCCCGACGTGGCCCATCACCGGGATGCCTGCGCCCACGATGGCGCGGACGCGCGAGAGCGTCGGCCCGGCCCCCTCGAGCTTCACGGCATCGGCGCCTGCGTCCTTGACGAACCGGATCGCGTTCTCGACCGCGGCTTCGTCCGACACCTGGAAGGAGCCGAACGGCATGTCCGCGATCACGAGCGGCCGCCGTGCGCCACGGGTCACCGCCCGCGTGAGCACGAGCATCTCGTCCATCGTCGCGGGCACCGTCGAGTCGTGCCCCAGCACGGTCATCGCGGCCGAGTCTCCGACGAGCACGAGGTCGGCGCCGGCCTCGTCCGCCAGCCGGCCCGAGGGAGCGTCGTAGGCGGTGACCATGACGATCGGCTGACCCCGCTCGACGAGGCCCGCCAGCTCGGTGATCGGGAGCTTGCCGGGAGCGGGTGTCCCCGGCGCCGGGGTGCGAGGTCGTGTGCTCATTGCTCCTCCTCCAGTGGGACGTTGTCGATCAGGCGTGTTCCGCCGACGTGGACGGCGGCGGCCAGGACGGGCGGGGCGAACGGCGCGATCGCGACGTAGTCCACGTCGAGCCCCGCCGCCTCGAGGATCGAGCGTGCGGTCTCGGGGTCGCGGGTCGCGAGCGCGCGGGGGAGCGCGGCGGCGCGGGCGCGCTCCTCGCTCGAGAGCCGAGCGTTGCGGGACGAGATCGCCAGGCCGTCGGAATCCCGCATCGTGGGGAGCACGGCGAGCTCGAGCTCGAGGTGCAGGTCGGCGATCATCCGGCGGAGCACCTCGACCTGCTGCGCGTCCTTCTGACCGAAGTACGCGACGTCCGGGCGCACGATCGTGAACAGCTTGAGGCAGATCGTCGCGACCCCGCGAAAGTGGCGGGGGCGGTGCTCCCCCTCGAGGAACGCGCCGAGCTCGGTCACGTCGACCCAGGTCTGGTACCCGGGCGGGTAGAGCTCGGAGGCGGGGGGGACGAAGGTCACGTCGACGCCCGCGGCTCGCGCGACCTCGAGGTCGCGCGTCTCGTCGCGCGGGTAGCCGTTCAGGTCGGACGGGTCGCCGAACTGGGCGGGGTTCACGAACAGGCTCATCACGACGGTGTCGCATTCCCGCCGGGCGGCGGCGAGGAGAGCGGCGTGCCCGCCGTGGAGGGCGCCCATCGTGGGCACGAGGCCTACCCGCCCGTCACCGCGGTCCGCGAGCGCCGTCCGCGTATCGGCCACCGTCCGCGCGACGATCACGCGGGCGCTCCCGCCGACATCGGGTCTCGTGCGGTCAGGCGCGCGAGCGCGTCGTACGCCTCGAGGAGCTCTGGGCTCGACTCGGCGATCGCGGCGCGGTGGCGCTCGACGGTCTCCCAGTCGCCCCGCTCGATCGGCCCGGTGAGCTGGAAGCGGTTCTCGATCACGCGACGCATGAGCGGGTCGAGCGCCTCGCGGGGCACGCCGACGTCTGCGAGGAGCCCTCCCGCTGCCCGGTGGAGCGTGACGAGGTAGTTGGACGCGATCACCGCGGCCGCGTGGTACAGCGCCCGCCCGCCGTCGGCGAGCGCGAACGGCTTCAGCCCGAGCGTGCCCGCGAGCGCCGTCGCGAGGGCGAGAGCCTCGTCGGACTCGCCCGTGACGGCCGCCCAGGCCCCGTCGAGCTGCTCGGGCCCGCGATCGTGCGTGAAGGTCTGCAGGGGGTGCAGCGAGAAGCGCCGCGCGTGCGGCGCGAGCGCGGCCAGAGGCGTGCCGCCGCTCACGTGCGCGACCCACGGCCCCGGCTCGATCCCCGCCGCGACCTCGGCGATCGCGCGATCCGGGACGCAGAGCAGAACGAGGTCCGGGTCGTTCCCGCCCGCGGCGATCCCGCGCTCGGCGAGGCGTGCGCTGACCGCGCTGCCGACGCGCCCGCGCGCACCGATGACGTCCACGCTCTCGATCATCACGGCTCCAGTTCCTGACGGATACCGGGCACCGGAAAGGATACTCGAACCAGCTCGTCCGTCGGGTTGCCCGGGCGGCCCGGGCGGGTCAGCGGGCGTCGAGTCGTGCCGAGAGGCTCTCGCGCACCGCCGGCCACTCGTCGTCGACGATGCTGTACCAGGCGCTGTCGCGGTTCTCGCCCGCACGGACGAGCATGTGCTTCCGGTGAACCCCCTCGAACGTCGCCCCGAGGGCCTCCATCGCTCGGCGCGAGCGCTCGTTCGAGGCGTCGGTCTTCAACTCGACGCGTCGGCAGCCCCAGCTCTCGAAGGCCTGGCGGAGCATCAGCAGCTTCGCCTCCACGTTGACCCCGGTGCCCCAGGCGGACGGATGCAGCCACGTCCAGCCGATCTCGACCGAGCGGTGCTCGGGGTGCAGGGCGAGGAACCGGGTGGAGCCGACGACCCGGTCGCGGGACAACGTGACGAACGGGATCTCCGTGCCGGCGGCCGACGCCGCGAGCGCGTCGTCGAGCCACGCCTCGAGCTCGGCCCGTGCCGCAGGCTGCGCGATCGAGAGCCAGCGCCACGTGCGAGGGTCGCGGGATGCCGTCCAGAGGCCCTCTGCGTGCTCGCGGCCCAGCGGCACGAGCCGGACGAGCCGCCCCGTGAGCGTGGTTGCCTCCCAGCGGGCCGCGGCCACGCCACTACACTACGGCCATGCCGATCTACGAGTACGCCTGCATGGAGTGCGAGGATCACTTCGAGGAGCTCGTCCGCTCGGGCGAGCAGGTCGTGACCTGTCCCAGCTGCGGCGCCGCGAAGGTGCTCAGGCAGTTCTCGTCGTTCGCCGTCCACGCGTCGGGCTCGAAGGCGGGCGGCGTGGCGACCACGGCGGGCGGCGGCGGGTGCTGCGGCGGCAGCTGCGGCTGCGGCCACTGAGCCCGACGCGCGGGCGTCAGCCTGGCTGGACCGCGGACGCCTCTGGCGGGCCCGTGTGCCGCAGGCCGCGCAGGAAGAACGCCGCTCCGCCGGCCAGGAGCACGCCGACGACCACGATCGCCCAGACGTCGTCCGCGGTCGGCTTCACCGTCATCGCGAACACGATCGCGAACAGGAACATGAGCTCGACGCGCGTGAGCGCGAAGACGCGTTTGATCAGGCGCTGACCCTCGGCCGTCTCCGGTCCGACCGCCTCGATGCGCTTCGCGGTCGGGCTGAGCACGCCCACGCCGAGGAGGAACGACCCCGCGAACGCCGCGAGCGCGAAGAGCACCCACAGCCTGCCCCACGGCCAGTCTCCGTCGATCATCAGCCCGATCCCTGCGAGGACGACGAGGAGGGAGGCCGGGACGAACAGCCGCTCCCCGATCCGGCCCGCGTTCCCCGCGAAGCGCGCGATCGCGGCCGTGTCGCCGGAGCGCAGCTCGACCATGCCGTAGACCTGGAACAGGAACGCGCCGCCGATCCAGATGATCGCGCAGGACACGTGGACGAACAGCAGGAACTCGTACCAGGTCACGCCGGGTGCCTCCTGTGGTCGATGGGCCGCGGCGCGATCCTCCGACACGTGTCGGACGGAGTCAAGGGCGACCCGGCCGACCGGGCACGCCCGTAGAGTTCGGTGCTTGGACGCGTCGGAGCGCGCAGCGGCCCTTCACGCGGTGGCCGCCGAGGCCGCCGGCTGCACCCGCTGCCCGCTCGCGACGGGGCGCACGGCGGTCGTGTTCGGGGAGGGCGACCCCGACGCGGAGCTCGCCCTGGTCGGCGAGGCGCCGGGATTCCACGAGGACCGCGACGGGACGCCGTTCGCGGGCCGTTCTCGCGAGCTGCTCGAGCGGCTGCTGGACGGGATCGGGCTCTCGCTCGGCGACGTCTACCTCGCGACGGCGCTCAAGTGCCGGACGCCCGGGAACCGCGACCCGTCGCCCGAGGAGACCGCCTCCTGCGAGCCGTACCTCTACCGGCAGCTCGAGCTCGTCCAGCCTCGCGTCGTCGCGAGCCTCGGCAGCTTCGCCACGACGCTGCTCTCCGGTCGCGCGCTCGGGATCACCCGGGTGCACGGCCAGGAGCAGGAGGTGACGCTCGGGGGCCGCTGCGTGACCCTCGTGCCGCTGTACCACCCGGCGGCGGCCCTCTACACGCCGACGATGCTCGAGGTGCTCGAGCAGGACGTCGCGCGCCTGGGGGAGATCCTGGGGCGGCCCGCGCCGTCGCGCACGCCGGCCGCGCCCGAGTGGGCCGAGACTGAGCGCTCGCGCGGACTCGAGCCCGCCCAGCTGGGGTTGTTCTAGAGGCGGTGCGGGACATCGTGCGAAGCTCCTCGCAGACGTCGTCTGCCCCGTCGGGCGCCGTCGGCCGGCCGGGCCGCTGATGCCGCCCGTGGAGCTCGTGTCCGGCTCGCCGGACGAGACGGAGGCCGTCGCCGCCCGGCTCGCTCAGAGCCTCGCGACGGGCGACATCGTCCTCGTCTCGGGGGAGCTCGGCTCGGGCAAGACCACCTTCGTGCGCGGCGCGTGCCGCGCGCTCGGCGTCACGGGGGCCGTCACGAGCCCGACCTTCACGATCGGTCATCGGTACCGGGGGACGACGGACGTCTCGCACCTCGATCTCTACCGCTTCCGCGGCCTCTCGCCGGCGGAGTGGGGCGATCTCGAGCCCTACTTCGACGACGCGATCGTGTTCGTGGAGTGGCCCGAGGCCGGCGCCGAGACGCTGCCGGCCGAGCGGGCGCGCGTCCACCTGGAGCACGTCGCGCCGGAGCGGAGGCGCCTCGTCGTCGACGCACCCGAGGACGCGCTGCTACAAGCTCTGGCGAGTGCTGATCCTGGCGTTCGACACGGCGACTGAGGTGGCGACGAGCGCGCTCGTCGCCGACGGCGAGGTGCTCGGCGAGCGCGCCTCGACGGCCGCGACCCTGCTCGAGGACGTCGACGCGCTGCTCCGCCAGGGCTCGGCCCGACCGACCGACCTCGAGGCGCTCGCCGTCGGCACCGGCCCCGGCAGCTTCACGAGCACGCGCATCGGGTTGGCCGTCGCCCGAGGCCTCGCGCTCGCGCTCGGGGTGGAGGGCGCGGGCGTCTCGACGCTCGACGCGCTGGCCGCGGGCGCGGACGGCGCCCTGCCGGTGATCGACGCGCGGCGCGGCGAGGTGTTCGTCCCGGGTCCGTCCGTGCTCGCGCCCGCTGAGGTCTCCGCGGAGGGCCGGCTCTGCGTCGGCAGCGGGGCGATCCGCTACCGGGAGCTGCTCGAGGCCCGCGGGGCGATCGTGCCACCGGACGACGACCGCCGCCACGTGCCCCGCGCCGCGCTCCACGCGCGCCTCGCCGCCGGGCTCGGTCCGGTGGACGAGATCGAGCCCGTGTACGTGCGGGCACCCGATGCGAGGCCGCGGACGCAGTGAGACGGCGATGACGATCACGCTGAGGAGGCTCGAGCTGCGCGACCTCGACGCCATCGAGCAGATCGAGCGCGCGTCCTATCCGACGCCGTGGTCGCGCTCGATGTTCGCGAGCGAGCTCGCGAAGCCGAGCTCGCTCTCGCTCGGCGCCGTCGACGAGGCGGGGACGCTCGTCGGGTACCTCGTGCTCTCCCGCTACGTCGACGCGTGGCACGTGATGAACGTCGCGGTCGCCCCGGAGCAGCGGCGGCAGGGGATCGCGTCGGCGCTCCTGCGGCACCTGCTGGACGAGACGAGGGGCGACGCCCGCCGCGGCTACACCCTCGAGGTGCGGGTCTCGAACGTCGGGGCGATCAGCCTCTACGAGGCGTTCGGGTTCAGGCCGAAGGGCGTGCGCCGCGGCTACTACACGGACAACCGAGAGGACGCCCTGATCATGTGGCGCGACGCCGAGCCCGCCAGCGACGAGGCCTCGAGGTCCGCGTGACGGGGCTGGTGCTCGGCCTCGAGACGTCGTGCGACGAGACGGCTGCGGCGCTCGTGACGGAGGACGGCGAGGTTCTCTCGTCCGTCGTCGCGTCGCAGGCCGACCTCCACGCGCGCTACGGCGGGGTGGTGCCCGAGATCGCCTCGCGTCGTCACCTGGAGCTCGTGTCGCCGGTCGTCCAGACCGCGCTCGACGAGGCGGGCACGACGCTCGCCGACGTCGGTCGGGTCGGGGTCACGCAGGGCCCCGGCCTCGTCGGCGCGCTGCTCGTGGGGCTCTCCGCGGCGAAGGCGATCGCCTGGGCACGCGGACTGCCGCTCGTCCCCGTCGACCACCTGCGCGCGCACGTCGCCACGCTCTACCTCGCGCCCGACCCGCTCGACCCGCCCTTCACGTGCCTGCTCGCGAGCGGAGGGCACACGCTGGTGCTCGCCGTGCGCGACCGCGCGGGATTCGAGGTGCTGGGCTCGACCGTGGACGATGCGGCCGGCGAGGCCTTCGACAAGGGCGCTCGATTGCTCGGCCTCGGCTATCCGGGCGGCGCGGAGCTCGACCGCCTCGCCCGGCAGGGCGATCCGGAGGCGTTCGCGTTCCCCGTGGCGCGCGTCGCGGGTCTCGACTTCTCGTTCTCCGGGCTCAAGACCGCGCTGCTCTACACGGTGCGGGAGCTCGCCGAGGGCGAGCTCGAGGCGCGCCGCGCGGACCTCGCGGCGTCGTACCAGCGCGCCATCGTCCGGGCCCTCGTCGGCCGCCTCGGCGCGGCGGCGGAGCAGACGGGCGACCGGACGCTGGCGGTCGTCGGCGGGGTCGCCGCGAACTCGGAGCTCCGGGCCGCGCTGTCCGACGCGCGATTCGCGCCGCTCGCCCTCTGCACGGACAACGCGGCGATGGTGGCGTCCGCGGCGCGCTTCGGGCGACCGATCCCGCTCCCCGGCTACCTTGGGCTCGATGCGTACGCGTCCGCCTAGCCCGCGGGCCCTCGCGGCACTCGTCCTCTCCGTCGTCGCTCTGGCCGTCGGCGGCGCCGAGGGGGCCGCCGACGATCCCGGCGGAGCGGCCGGCTGGCAGGGGCTGCTCGGAAGCCGTCCGCTGCCCCAGCTCGGGAGTCGCTGGATCGTCGTCCTCAAGGCCCCGTCGCTCGCCGAGCGCGTGCGACGGGCCGGCGGCGGCGCGACCGAGCAGCAGATGCGGGCGTGGACCGCGGCCGCGCGCGAGGTGCAGCGCAAGGCGATCCTGCGGCTTGCGTTCCACGGGGCGCCGATCGACCCCGAGCAGTCGTACGTGCGGGTGCTGAACGGCTTCGCGGCCGCCGTCGACCCGAGGCTCCTGCCGGTGCTCGAGCGCGACCGGGGCGTGGCCGGCGTCTACCGGGTCCGGGCGGTCTACCCGGCCGCGGTGCCGGCCCCGGGCGTCGACGCGGACGCGCTCGGGTCGGGAAGCGACGGGCGCGTCGGCGTCGACCTGCCCGGGGCCGACGGCATGGGGATCACGGTCGCGCTCCTCGACACAGGAGTCGACATGCGGCACCCCTACCTGCAGGGACGCCTGCTCCCCGGTATCGACGAGCTCGATCCCGGCAGCGACGCGTCCGCCGAGCAGAACCCGACCCAGCCCGGGCGCCCGGAGCGTCACGGAACCGAGCTCGCAGGGCTCGTGGCGGGCTCGCGCGGGCCCGGCGGGCTGCACGGCGTCGCCCCCCGGGCGTCGCTGCTCCCGGTCCGCGTCGCCGGCTGGCAACCGGACGCGGAGGGCGGAGTGTCGGTGTACGGGCGCACCGACCAGCTCTTGGCCGGGCTCGAGGCCGCCGTCGACCCGAACGGCGATGGCGACGCGCACGATGCGGCCGCGGTCGCGCTCGTCGGCGTCGTCGAGCCGTTCGCGTCGTTCCCCGACGGCCCGCTCGCACGGGGAGCGAGCGGCGCGCTCGCCCTGGGGACGCTCGTCGTCGCCCCGGCCGGCAACGACGGCGCGGCCGGCCCCGGGTACGGGAGCGTGGCCGCCCCGGGAGGCGCCCCGGGCGCGCTCGGTGTCGCGGCGACGGACTCGCGCCGCCGGAGCCCCACGGCACACGTGCTCGTCCGCGCGGGCCTCAAGGTCCTGGTCTCCGGCGAGACCGCGCTCGGGGGCGTGGTCGGCGCCGGGGACGTCCTCGCCGCGCCGGTCGTGGCCCTTCCGCGACGCCAGGTCGTCGCGGTCACGGAGGGCAACGCGCTCGATCGGCTGTTCGACGCCGACGGGTACAGCAGGGTGGCGGGTACCGCCGCGCTGCTCCCTCCCGGCCCGACGACGCCCGAGGTCGTGAGCGAGCTGTCCGCCGCGGGTGTGCGGGCCGTGCTCGTCCAGGGCCCCATCCCGGCCGGGTCGCTCGGCATCGACGACCCGGTCGAGGTGCCGATCGTCGGCCTCCCGGTCGCCGCCGCCCGCGAGCTCCGTGCGGCGCTCCGCTCGGACATCCCGGCCGAGCTGTCGGTCGGTGCCTCCGCGTTCCAGCAGAACCCGCTCTACCGGTCGATCGCGCCGTTCTCCAGCACCGGGCTCGCGCTGGACGGGAGCGAGCAGCCCGAGATCGGGGCGCCGGGCGTCGGGCTCGTGACGTCGATCCCCGGGCGCAACGAGGGGGGCTCGGCGCGGTACGGGACGATCAGCGGCTCGAGTGCGGCCGCGGCCGTCGTCGCGGGAGCGGCTGCGCTGCTGGCGCAGGCGCGGCCCGATCTCGACGCGGCGGGGCTGCGTGGCGCTCTCGTCGCCGCGGCACGCCGTGGCGCGGGCGGCTCGGCGGTGGGTCTCGTCAATCCCGTCGGCGCGTCGGCCGTCGAGCTGGTCGCCGACCCGCCCACCGTGTCGCTCGGCGCGCTGCTCGAGAAGCGGGCCGAGGTAACGGGTCACCTCACGCTGCGGAACGTCACGCGCAGGCCGCTCACCGTCCGGCTGCGGCCGGCCCCCGCCGCCGGGATGACCGTGACGACGAGCCGGAGTCGGCTCGCTCTTCGGCCGGGTCGCTCCGCGACCGTCGACGTCACCGTCCACGCCGCCACGCGACCGTCCCCGCCCGGTGCCCTCAGGGGGGCGATGGTCGCGACCGCCGGGCGTGGCGTGCGGCTCCGCGTGCCGTGGAGCGTCGCGGTGCCCGTGACGCGCCGCCCCGTCGTGAGCGCGGTCCGGCTCTCGGCCAAGGCCTTCGCCCCGAGCGACCGTGCGCCGGCGGTCCTCTCGCTCGTCGCCGGACGCGTCGACGGGAGCGCGGAGCGGCCGCAGATCCTGCCGCTCGCGCGTCTCGACATCGAGCTCTACCGAGGGGCCCGGCACCTGGGGCAGCTCGTGCGCCTGCGCGACGTGCTCCCGGGTCGCTACGCGCTCGGGGTCACGGGTCGCGGCCCCGTCGGGGCAAGGCTGCGTCCCGGGACGTACGTCCTCCGGGTCGTCGGCGTGCCCGTCGGCGGCGGGCGCGCCACGATCGTCAACGTCTCCTTCCGGCTGCGCTAGAGTCGGCCGCGGTGCGAGCACGAAGCTGATGAGCGCGACCGAGACGTCGACCCACCTTCGCGAGAACCCGTTCTCGCTCGCCCGCGCACAGCTCGCCCGCGTGGGCGAGACCTTCGGGGTCGACCCGAACCTGATCGGCGTCCTCCAGGGGTGCAAGAAGTCGGTGGAGGTCTCGATCCCCGTCGCGATGGACGACGGCAGCGTGGAGGTCTTCGAGGGCTACCGCGTGATCCACAACGTGACCAGGGGGCCGGCCAAGGGCGGGATCCGCTACCACCCCAACGTCACGCACGACGAGATCAAGGCGCTCTCGATGGGGATGACCTGGAAGTGCGCGCTGATGGGGTTGCCGTTCGGGGGCGCGAAGGGCGGCGTGATCTGCGACCCGAAGACCCTCTCCGCCGGCGAGCTCGAGCGGCTCACGCGGCGGTACACGACCGAGATCATCAACGAGATCGGCCCGGAGAAGGACATCCCGGCCCCCGACGTCGGCACGGACGCGCAGGTCATGGCCTGGATCTTCGACACGTACTCGATGAACGTCGGGCACTCCGTGCTCGGCGTCGTGACCGGGAAGCCGCTCTCGCTCGGCGGCTCTGTGGGCCGCGACGGCGCGACCGCGCGGGGCGTCCTGTACTGCATCCGCACCGCGCTGCAGAAGGAGGGCCGGAGGTTCCCCGACACGCGCGTGGCGATCCAGGGGTTCGGCACCGTCGGCAGGAACCTCGCTCGGCTCCTGGCCGAGGAGGGTGCGCGGATCGTCGCGCTCTCGGACTCGAGCGGCGCGGTCGTCAACTCGTACGGCGTCGACGTGCTCGCCGCCGTCGTCCACAAGGCCGAGCACGGCGTGCTCAGCGGGCTGCCGGGAACCGAGGACGCGACGAACGAGGAGCTGCTCGAGTTCGAGTGCGACGTGCTCGTGCCGGCCGCGCTCGAGCAGGCGCTGACCGCCGACAACGCGACCCGCGTCCGCGCCCACATGGTGTGCGAGGCGGCGAACAGCCCGACGACGCCCGGGGCGGACGAGGTGCTCGAGGACCGCGGCATCGTCGTGCTGCCGGACGCCCTCGCGGGCGCGGGCGGCGTCGTCGTCTCCTACTTCGAGTGGGTCCAGGGGCTGCAGGAGTACTTCTGGAAGGAGTACGAGGTGAACGCGAAGCTCAACGACATCGTCGTGCGTGCGTTCGAGGAGACCTGGTCGACCCGGGAGCGGTTCGGCACGAGCATGCGCACCGCCGCGTACGGGCTCGCCGTCCAGCGCGTCGCAGAGGCGACCACCACGAGAGGCTTGTATCCGTAGGGCGCTTCTCGGCTGCATCGAGAAGTGCCAGGAGACCATGCCCGACGTTCGTGTCTTCGTCGCGGAGGGATGCCACCTCTGCGGGCCCGCCGTCGAGGTCGTGCGGACGGTCTGCGGCGAGGCGTTCACGGTCGTCTCGATCACCGGGGACGAGGCGCTCGAGCGCCGCTACCGCGAGCGCATCCCGGTGGTGGAGATCGACGGGGTGCCGACGTTCAACTACGTCGTGGACGAAGACGCGCTGCGAGCTGCGGTCTGGGACATCGGCGACGCCGATGTGCCCGGGTGACGGTTCTCTGCGTGCACCCAGGACGCTCGTCGGCACAATGCGCCGCGTTGTCACAAACTCCGTGGGGAGGACGCTGGTGCCGGAACGCTTGACGGTTGGGGTCGCTGCGCGTCTGAGTCGGTACCTCCAGGTGCTGACGCAGGCGAGGAAGATGGGGAAGGACCGGATCTCCTCGCAGGAGGTCGCCGAGTACACGAACATCAACGCGACCCAGATCCGCCGCGACCTCTCGACCTTCGGCAAGTTCGGCAAGCGGGGGGTGGGGTACTCCGTCGACTCGCTGCTAACGGAGATCCGCAAGATCCTGCGCACGCAGGGCCAGCACAACATCGCGCTGATCGGAGCAGGACGGCTGGGCGGTGCGATCGCGTCCTCTCCGATCTTCGCCGAGCACGGCATCACGATCTCGGCGGTGTTCGACGTCGACCCGGAGAAGGTCGGCACGTCGCTCGGCGGCGTGGCGGTCAGCCCGCTCGACGCGCTCGACGAGATCGTGCGCGACCGGAGCATCGTCGTCGGGGTGCTGGCGGTTCCGGCCGAGTCCGCCCAGGAGGCCGCCGACCGTCTCGTGGGCGCCGGGGTGAAGATCGTCTTCAACTACTCGTCCGCGCTGATCGACACCCCGTCGGACGTCCAGGTGCACACGTCGAACCCCGCCGTCGAGCTCCTCTACGCTCTGTACTTCCACCTGACGTAGGCCTCGCCGGCTCCCTGGTGCGGCTCCGCGGCCGCGTCGTGGCCGCCTGTGCAGGCTCGCAGCAGGCAGGTCCTAGGCAGGATGCGCGGATGCGCATCCTGCTCTGGCACGGCTACCTCCTCGGCGGCACGGGGTCGAACGTCTACACGCGCCAGCTCGCGCGCGAGTGGAGCCGCGCCGGGCACGACGTGACCGTGCTGAGCCAGGAGCCGGACCCGGGCGCGTACGACCTCGGCGGCGCGGCGACCGCGCGGCCCGACGTCCACGGATTCCTGCCGGTGTTCGTGCTCGACCGCTACGAGGGCTACGAGGTGAGGCGCGTCCCCGACTGCACGCGCGCCGAGCTCGACGCGTGGGTCGACGCGAACGCCGCGGCCGTCAGGGACCTGCTTCCCGCGGATCTCGTGTTCTGCAACCACGTGCTGCTGGGCGGCCCGGTCGGAGCGGCGAGCGGCGCCCGCTACGCCGTGAAGGCGCACGGCTCGGAGCTCGAGTACGCGATGCGCGGCAACCCCCAGCTCGAGCGGTGGGGCCGTGAGTCCCTCCGGGGCGCGAGCGCGACCTTCGTCGGGTCGGAGCACATCCGCACGGTGCTCGCCGACGTCTGCGGGGCGGTCGAGCGGGTCCACGAGGTGCCCCCCGGGGTCGACGTCGCGGAGTGGGTGCCGGAGGAGCGCGGGACGGCGCTGAGCGCGCTCCTCGCGGAGGCACGCCGTGACCCGCCCAACCCCGGCGGCAGCGAGGAGCGCCTGCCGGACGCGGGCAACGCAGCGCGGCTCGACGCGTTCCTGGCCGGTGACCGGCCGACCGTCGTCTACTTCGGCAAGCTCATCGAGCAGAAGGGCGTCGACGTCCTGCTCGACGCGCTCGCGGGCCTCGACGCGCGGGTCGTCGTGGTCGGCTTCGGCCCCGAGCGCGCGCGGCTCGAGGAGCGGGCGGCCAAGGCCCGCGTCGAGGCGCTGTTCACCGGCCCCCTCGAGCACCGGCACCTGCGCCACCTGCTCGCGCTCGCGGACGCGTGCGTCGTGCCGTCGGTGTTTCCGGAGGCGTTCGGGATGGTCGCCGCGGAGGCGGCCGCCGCCGGCTGCCCTCCAGTCGTTGCGCGCCACTCCGGTCTCGCCGAGGTCGCGGCCGAGCTGGAGCGCGCGCTGCCACCCGCGCTCGCGCGGCTCGTCGGCGCTCCCGCGGCCGACGCCGAGGCGCTGCGCGCGCGGCTCGCAGCGCTGCTGGCGCTGCCGGACGGCGATCGCGCGCTGCTGCGGACGACGGTACGACGCGTCGCCGAGGAGCGCTGGAGCTGGGCCGGAGTCGCCGATCGCCTGCTCGAGGCGTCCCAGGCGTCCGACTGACGTCCGACACCGCAGACCCGTCGCTATCGAAACGGAAGCGGGAGCGTCTAGCCTTCGCGGACATGCACCCGTCCGACAACGTCCCCCACGAGCAGCTCCTCGCCGAGGCGCGTGAGCGCTTCGAGGCCGCGGAGGACTTCACCGTGGCGGTCGAGGAGGAGTTCGCGCTGCTCGACCGCGAGACGCTCGACCTCGTCAACCGCTTCGAGGAGGTGCAGGCCGCGGGTGCGGCCACGGGTCTCGCGCCCAACCTCGTCGGCGAGCTGATCGCCTCCGAGGTGGAGGTGAAGACGGGCAAGCAGCCGTCGTTCGGCCATGTGCCGGGGGCGCTCGCGGAGCGGCGGGCCGAGCTGGCGGCGCTCGTCGAGCGGCTCGGCCTCGTGCTCGGCGCGACGGGGACGCACCCCTGGTCGAGCTGGCGCGACCAGCGGATCATCGACACGCCGCACTACCGCCGCAACGACGAGATCCTCAAGTACGTCGTCTGGCGCAACAACACGTTCGGGATCCATACGCACGTCGCGATCCGCGGCGCAGATCGCGCGGTCCGGGTGACCAGCGCGCTGCGCAACTGGCTGCCGGAGCTCCTGGCCGTCTCGGCGAGCTCTCCGTTCCACGAGGGCGTCGACACGGGGCTCCACTCCGCCCGCACCCAGGTGTTCACGCGCTTCTTCCCGCGGTGCGGCGTGCCCGACGCGCTCCATTCGTGGGACGAGCACGCGCACTACGTCCGGTTCCTCTACGAGACCGGGTCGGTCGACGAGCCCACCCAGCTCTGGTGGAGCGTCCGGCCGCACATGGATTTCCCGACGGTCGAGCTGCGGATCTGCGACGCGCAGCCCGACCTCGCCGACGCGCAGTCCCTCGCCGCGCTGATGGTCTCCCTGACCGCCCGCTGCGCCCGCGCGATCGACGAGGGCGAGCCGCTCCCCGAGCACCCGCACCGGCTGATCGAGGAGAACCTGTGGCGCGCGATCCGCCACGGCCTCTCGGGCGAGCTGATCGATCTCGAGCGAGGCGACGTGGTTCCCGCGCGCGCCCGGCTGGAGCGGCTGCTCGAGTGGGTGCGCCCCGTCGCGGACGAGATCGGGGCGACGCCGTGGCTGCGGCTACCCGAGCGGAACGCCGCCGAGCGGCAGATCTCGCGCCGCGCCGAGGGCGCGAGCTTCGAGGACATCTACGCCGAGCAGGTGGCAGCGACGGCCGACCGCGCGCGGCTGAGCCTCGGCACCTAGCACGCGCCGCAGGCGCGTGCTGCATAATCCCCCGCGCTGACGCCTGATCGGCGTCTCTTTGTGTGGGCTTTCACCCGGAGGATTGATGGATTTCTTCGTTGACCATGCCGTGTTGTTCGCGCTCGTATGCGCCGCAGTCGCGATCCTCTACGGCCTCTACCTGACCTGGTGGCTGCTGTCGCAGCCGGCGGGCAACGACCGCATGCGGGAGATCTCCCGCGCAGTCCAGGAGGGCGCCGCCGCGTACCTCCGCAAGCAGTACACGACGATCGCCGTCGTCGCGATCGTGCCGTTCCTCCTGATCGGCTTCTACAACGAGCTGGGCTGGGGCACGGCGATCGGGTTCCTGTTCGGTGCGACGCTGTCCGCCGCCGCCGGCTTCATCGGCATGAACGTCGCGGTGCGCTCGAACGTCCGCACGGCGGAGGCGGCGCGTGAGGGCGTCGGCCCCGCGTTCCGGGTCGCGTTCCGGGCGGGCTCGGTGACGGGGCTGCTCGTGGTGGGGCTCGGGTTGCTCGGCGTCGCCGGCTACTACTGGATCCTCACCGGGTGGATCGGCAACAGCCCGGAGTCGGCGGTCGACGACCTCATCGGGCTCGCGTTCGGTGGCTCGCTGATCTCGGTGTTCGCGCGGCTCGGCGGCGGGATCTTCACGAAGGCCGCCGACGTCGGCGCGGACCTCGTGGGGAAGATCGAGGCGGGGATCCCCGAGGACGACCCGCGCAACCCCGCGGTGATCGCCGACAACGTCGGCGACAACGTGGGCGACTGCGCCGGGATGGCGGCGGACCTGTTCGAGACGTATGCGGTCACTGCGGTGGCTGTGATGCTGCTCGGGACGGCCTTCCCGTCCGGGCAACTCTGGCTCTACCCGCTCGCACTCGGCGGCGTCTCGGTGCTCGCGTCGGTGATCGGGACGTTCTTCGCCTGGATCGGCCGGGGCGAGAACGCGATCATCAACGCGCTCTACAAGGCCGTGATCGTCGCCACGCTCCTCTCCGCGGCCGGCTTCGTCCCGGTCACGCTGGCGTACGACGGCGACCGCTTCTCGTTCTGGCAGCTCTACGTCCCGGCCCTGATCGGCCTCGCCGTGACGTTCCTGCTCGTCGCGATCACGGAGTACTACACCGGCTCGCGCTGGCACCCGGTGAAGAAGATCGCCGAGGCGTCGCAGACGGGCCACGCGACCAACATCATCGCGGGGCTCGCGTACGGGATGCAGGCGACCGCCGCGCCCGTGATCGTGATCGCCACGGGGATCGTCGGCTCGTACTACGCGGCCGACCAGTCGATCTTCGGGATCGGCGTCGCGGTGATGGCGCAGCTCTCGATGACCGGTCTGATCGTGGCGCTCGACGCCTACGGCCCCGTCACCGACAACGCAGGCGGCATCGCGGAGATGGCCGACATGCCCGAGTCCGTCCGCGGCGTGACCGACCCGCTCGACGCCGTCGGCAACACGACGAAGGCGGTCACCAAGGGCTACGCGATCGGGTCGGCCGGCCTCGCCGCCCTGATCCTGTTCGACGAGTACGTCCGCCGGCTCGCGGACGAGGGGCTGGGCGTCAGCTTCGACCTCCAGAACCCGTGGGTGATCGCGGGCCTGTTCATCGGCGGCCTGATGCCGTTCCTCTTCGCGTCGATGGCGATGACCGCCGTCGGGCGGGTGGGCGGCGAGGTGGTCGAGGAGGTGCGGCGCCAGTTCCGCGAGGACCCGGGGATCATGGAGGGCACCTCCCGCCCCGACTACGCGACCTCGATCTCGATCGTCACGGGCTCGGCGATCAGGAGCATGCTCGCGCCGGCCCTCGTGCCGATCGTGATCCCGATCGTGGTCGGGATCATCAAGCCGGAGATGCTCGGCGGCCTCCTGATCGGGACGATCGTCACGGGCCTGTTCCTCGCGATCGCGATGACGTCCGGCGGCGGAGCCTGGGACAACGCGAAGAAGCTGATCGAGGACGGGGCGTACGGAGGCAAGGGCTCCGAGGCCCACGCCGCGGGGGTGACCGGCGACACCGTCGGCGATCCCTACAAGGACACCGCGGGCCCCGCGATCAACCCGATGATCAAGATCGCCAACATCGTCGCGATCCTGATCATCCCCATCATCGCCTCGATCCACGGTTGACGGCCCCTATGGGGGCCTGGCACTTTCCGGGCCGGCAACGGCCCGGAAAGTGCCTCTGAGAACGGCCCGCGTGCTCCGTGTGGGCGCCTAGACTGCGCCGGTGCCCGGGAGCAGACGGCGCCGTGAGGTGCGCATGGAGCGCGTGCTCGGCACACCCGCGCTGTTCGCCACCGCGTACGGGAACGTCGGCTCCTCGATCTACTACGCCCTGGGCCTCACGGCGGTCTATGCGCTCGGGCTGACGCCCGTGGTGTTCGTGGTCGCGGGCGCGGTGTTCGCGATGACCGCCGCGACGTACGCCGAGGGCACGGCCCGCTTCCCGGAGGCCGGCGGCTCGGCCAGCTTCTCGCGCCACGCCTTCGACGAGGTCGTCAGCTTCGTCGCGGGCTGGGCGCAGATGCTCGTCTACGTCGTCACGGTCGCCGTCTCGGCCTTCTTCGTCCCGCACTACCTCTCGATCTTCTGGGAGCCGCTGCGCACGAACCCGTGGGACATCGTGGGCGGGACGATCGTGATCGTCGCGCTCGTCACGCTCAACGTCGTCGGGGTGACGGAGGCGGCGAAGCTCTCCATCAGCCTCGCGGTGGTCGACTTCGCGACCCAGGTCCTGCTCGTGATCCTGGGCTTCGCCCTCGTGCTGAGCCCGGAGACGCTGACCTCGAACATCCACTGGGGGGTGGCGCCGACCTGGTCGAGCCTCGCGATCTCGATCCCGATCGCGATGCTCGCCTACACGGGGGTCGAGACGGTCTCGAACCTCGCCGAGGAGGCGCGCGACCCGGTGCGCACCGTGCCGAACGCGTACAAGCTCGTCGCGCTCGCGGTCTTCACGATCTACTTCACGCTGCCGGCCGTCGCCCTGTCGGCGCTCCCCGTGAAGCTGATCAACGGGGAGTACACGACGCTGCTCGCGCTGCCGCCCGAGCAGGGCGGGTTCTCGAACGACCCGATCCTCGGGGTCGTCGAGAACATCGGCGTCGAGGGCTGGCTGCTCAGCGGGCTCAAGGTCTACGTCGGGATCCTCGCCGCCACCATCCTGTTCGTCGCCACGAACGCCGGGGTGATCGGAGCCTCGCGCATCACGTACTCGATGGCGAGCTACCGGCAGCTGCCGGAGGTCTTCCGCAGGCTGCACCCGCGCTTCAAGACCCCGTGGCTCGCGCTCGTCATCTTCGCGGGCATCGGCCCCATCCTGATCCTGCTACCCGGCGACGTGAACTTCGTGGGCACGCTCTACTCGCTCGGGGCGACGCTCTCGTTCACGGTCGCGCACGCCTCGCTGGTGCGGCTGCGGATGGCCGATCGCGGGGGCGGGGAGACGCCCCCGTACCGCTCGCGCGGCAACCTGACCCTCTGGGGCGTCGACTGGCCGCTGTTCGCGCTCGTCGGCGGGATCGCGACCGGCATCTCGTTCGTCGTGATCGTCGTCCAGGACGCCACCACACGGTGGGTCGGGCTCGGCTGGGTGGTGGCTGGCCTGATCGGCTACACGATCTACCGGCGCCGCGTGCTCGGGCTGTCGCTCGCCGAGACCGCCAAGGCGCCGCCGGCGTTCGGCGCGGCCCTGGCGCTGGAGTACCGGCGGATCGTGGTGCCGATCGTGCCCGGGCGCCCGTCCGACGACGCGCTCGACCTCGCCTGCCGGCTGGCGGCCGAGCGCAGGGCGCGCATCGTCGCGCTGAGCGTGATCGAGGTCCCGCTCGGGCTCCCGCTCGACACCGAGCTGCCCGCGGAGGAGCTCCTCGCCAACGACGAGCTCGACGAGGCGATCGCGGTCGGCGACACGTACGGCGTGAAGGTGGTCGGCCGGCTGGTGCGGGGTCGCAATGCGTCGACCGAGATCGTCCGCGAGGCCGAGCGGCAGGTCGCCGAGCTCATCGTCCTCGGCTCTCCGCGCAAGAGCCTCGTCGAGCGCCGGCGCGGCGTCTTCGGCACGACCGTCGACCGCGTCCTGCGCAAGGCACCCTGTCGGGTGATGATCGCGGCCTCCGGCAGCGACGCCGCCCTGCGGCCGGTGGGGGCGCTCGCACTCGGGGGGTCGGCGTGAGCTGGTACGGGCGCGCGGTGCTCGTCTTCTCCGCGGTCTTCGTCGCGCTCGGCGTCGCCCTGCTGGTCGTGACCGCCGTCCACGGCGGCGGAACGGTCGGCTTCGTGCTCGGCGGGCTGTTCGTGGCGCTCGGGGTCGCGCGCTTCCAGCTCGAGCGGCGGCGCAGCGGATGAGGCCCGAGGCGGGCTGATGGCGCGGAAGATCCGCGGCTTCGAGCGCGTGCTGGACGCGCCGGCGCTCTTCGCGATCGCGTACGGCGAGATCGGCGCCTCGATCTACGTCGCGCTCGGCATCGTCGCGGGCGCGGCGCTCGGGCTGACGCCGCTCGTCCTCGCCCTGACCGGGCTCATCTTCCTCGTCGTCGCCCTCTCCTACGCGGAGGGGACGGCGGCGCTGCCCGAGACCGGCGGCGCCGCGACGTTCACGAGACGGGCGTTCAACGACCTCGTCGGGTTCGTCACCGGCTGGGCGCTGTTCCTCGACTACCTGATCGTGATCGCGCTCTCGGCGCTGTTCCTGCCGCACTACGTCGGCGCGGCGCTCGAGATCGACACGCTGCGCGACTCGCCCTGGGACACGGTCGTCGCGGTGCTGGTGGTCGCGGCCGTCGGCGGCGTGCGGCTCGCCCGCAGGAGCCGTCTCTACCTGCCGGCGCTCGTGGTCGCGCTGCTCGACCTCGCCGTGCAGTCCCTGATCGTGATCCTCGGGCTCACGCTCGTCTTCTCGCCGGGCGTGCTGACGGACGGGCTCGCTCTGGCCCCCGGGCAGCACTGGCTCGACGACGTCCTGTACGCGATCCCGCTCGGCTTCGTGGCCTACACCGGGCTCGAGACGGTGGCGAACCTCGCCGAGGAGGCGCGCGAGCCGGGGCGGACGCTGCCGCGCTCGCTGTTCTCGGCGATCGGGCTGGTCGTGATCCTGACCGTGCTCGTCGCGGTCGTCGGCGTGACGGCGTTTCCCGCGAAGGGGGGCACGTCCGAGCTCGGCGAGACGTGGCTCGAGGCGCCGCTCGTCGGGATCGTGACCGCGTTCGGCTCCGAGTTGCCGGCGGGGATCGTCGACGCGCTCCGCGTGGCGGTCGGCCTCTCGGGTGCGCTGATCCTGTTGATGGCGGTGACGACCTCGATCTCCGGCTGCGCCCGGCTCGCGCACTCCATGGGGACCCACGGCATGCTGCCGCGCGAGCTCGGGCGCCTCGAGCGGAAGACACTCGTCTCGCGTGAGGCGATCGCGACGATCACCCTCGTCGCGATCGTGGTGCTGCTCGTCGCCTCGCTCGTTCCCGACGAGGCCCGGTTCCTCGCCGGCACGTACTCGTTCGGGGTCCTGCTCGCGTTCACCCTGGCGCAGCTCGCCGTGATCCGGCTCAGGCGGCGCGAGCCGGATCTCCACCGGCCGTTCCGCGCGCGACCCGACGTGCGCGTGAGGGGCGTCGACGTCCCGCTGCCGGCGCTCGTCGGCGCGCCTCTCACCGCGGCCGTGTTCGTGATCGCGCTCGTCACCCACGAGTCGGCCCGGTACGCCGGCCCCGCCTGGCTCGTGGTGGGGCTCGCGATCTACGTGCTGACACGCATGCGGGCCGAGCTCGGCGTGCTCGCCGACGTCGACCCCAGGATCGCGCTGCCGACCGGGGTCACGTACAACAGGATCCTCGTCCCGATGAAGCTCGGCGTGATCGGCGAGGAGATGGTCGCGACCGCGGTGGCGCTCGCGAAGGAGCGCGGCGCGCGGGTCGAGGCGATCACGGTCGTGCAGGTTCCCCGCGAGCGGGCGCTCGAGGCGCCGCTGCCCGAGGAGCTCGCCCTGGCCGCCGCGGAGTCGATCGCCGAGGCGCGCGCGCTCGGCGAGGAGAACGAGGTCGAGGTCCATGCCGACGCCGTGCCGGCCCGGTCGATCGGGCACGCGATCGTCGACGAGGCGTCCCGTCGCCGCGTCGACCTGATCGTGCTGGGCTCCTCACCGCGCTGGAGGCGCCAGTCGCGCTTCTTCTCGCCGACCGTCGACCACGTCCTCAAGCACGCGCCGTGCGAGGTGCTCGTGGTCGCGTTCCCCGACGGCGTGTTCGAGGAGGCGTGACGCGTCGAGTACCCTCACCGGTATGAACGCCGTGATCGTCGGGTGCGGCCGGGTCGGCTCCGGGGTCGCGAAGCAGCTCGCGGAGGAGGGCTGGGACGTCACGTGCATCGACGAGGACGAGGGCGCCCTCGCGCGGCTCGGCGAGTGGCGCGGCGGCTTCGTCGTGGGGCACGGGATGGACCTCGACGTGCTCGTCCGGGCGGGGATCGCGTCGGCGGACGCGGCGGTGGTGGCGACCAACGGCGACAATACGAACGTCGTGGTCGGTCAGGTGATCCAGCGCCTCTACTCTCCCGCGTGCGTCGTCGTGCGCGTGCTCGACCCGCGCCGCGCCGCGTTCTACGCGGAGCGGGGCCTGCGCACCGTCTGCCCGACGCAGACGGCGATCGCGACGCTGACCGACGTCGTCCGCTCGTGCGAGGCGAGCGTGCTGTAGTGCCTCTCGAGGTGCACTGATGTACGCGATCGTCGCAGGCGGAGGCAAGGTCGGGGCGAACGTCACGCGCTCGCTTCTCACCATGGGGCACGAGGTGACGCTGGTCGAGCAGCGCCGTGACCGCTTCGAGCAGCTGGAGGCCGAGCTCGGGCCGGTGGTGCTCGCCGGGGACGCGACCGAGATCCACATCCTCGAGCGGGCCGGCATCGCGCGGCCGCCGGACATCGTCCTCGCGGTGACCGGCGACGACGAGGACAACATCGTGATCGCGCAGATCGCACAGGACGGCTACCACGTGCCGAAGGTGATCGCGCGCGTGAACGACCCGCGCAACCAGGGCCACTTCGACCTGCTCGGCGTGACGCGGACGCTCTGCGCGACCTCCGGCCTCCTCGGGCTCGTGGAGCACGAGGTGCCCGAGCACGGCCTCGTGAAGCTGCTCGAGCTGCGTCGCGAGGGGCTCGAGGTGGTGGAGCTGCAGGTGGCGCCCGAGTCGCCCGCCGCGGGGAAGCGGGTCGCCGGGCTCTCGCTCCCCGACGACGTGCGGCTCGTGTCGATCACGCGGAACGGGGTCGCCGAGGTGGCCGGGCTCGACACCGTGATCCGCCCGGGCGACCAGGTGATCGCGATCCTGAAGCCGGGGCTCGAGGACCGGCTCCGCAAGGCGCTCGTCGGCTGAGCTAGTTCGTCCAGTACCGCCGCGTGGCGAGGACGATCACGGGGATCACCTCGAGCCGGCCGAGCCACATGAGGAGCATCATCGCGGTGGTCGAGACGTCGCTGAACCCCTCGAAGCTGCCGATCGGGCCCGCCACGCCAAGGCCGGGGCCGACGTTGCCGAGCGTCGTCGCCGCCGCGGCGATCGCGTCGATCGGGGTCAGGTCCGGCCCCTGGAACGCGGCGTCGACCGCGATCACCCCGGCCCCGACCACGAAGATCCCGACGTAGAGAAGGATGAACGCCGTCGCCGCGCGCAGCGTCCGCTCGTCGAGCACGCGGCGGTTGAGGCGGATCGGGATGACCTCCTCCGGGTGCACGGTCTGCCGGAGCTCGCGCCGCAACGACTTCCCGAGCAACACGTGGCGGACGACCTTGATCGACCCCGCGGTCGAGCCGGCACAGCCGCCGACGAACATCATCGCGACGAGGGTCATCAGCGCGAGCGTCGGCCAGCCGGCGAAGTCGAAGGTCGAGAACCCCGTCGTGGTCATCAGCGACGTGGCCTGGAAGACGCCGTCCCGGATCGCACGCTCCCCCGTGGCGAAGCCCTCGTCCCAGATCTCGGTCGCGATCACGATCGCGCCGATCGCGAGCACGGCGAGGTAGACCCGCAGCTCCTCGTCCCCGAGCACGCGCCCGGGTCTGCGTCGTACGAGCGCCCGGTACAGCAGGGCGAAGTTCATGCCCGCGACGATCATGAACACGACGATCACCCACTGGGTCGCGGCGTCGAACCCCGCGATGGAGTCGGGCTCGGTGGAGAAGCCGCCCGTCGGCATGGTCGTGAACGCGTGGCCGAGGGCGTCGTACGGCCCCATCCCGTCCTTTCCGATCACGCCGATCGCGACCAGCGCCGTGAACAGCGCGGCTGTCAGCGCGACGTAGAGGAGCCAGAGCCTGCGCGCCGTGTCGCGGATGCGGTCCGCGAGCTGGTCGATCTCGGGCCCCGGCAGCTCCGACTCCAGCAGCTGGCGGCCTCCGACGCGGAGCCGCGGGAGGACGGCGAGCGCGAGCACGATGATCCCCATCCCGCCCAGCCACTGCGTGAACTGGCGCCACATCAGCAACGACCTGTCGACCGCGTCCACGTCGGTGAGCACGGTCGCTCCCGTGGTCGTGAACCCCGACATCGACTCGAAGAGGGCGTCGACCGGCCGGTCCAGCTGCGGGTCGCCGCTCAGGACGTAGGGCAGCGCGCCGAAGGCGGCGGCGGCGACCCACGTGAGCGCGACGACGAGGTACCCCTCGCGGAAGCCGATGCTCGTCGCGCCGGCGAATCCGCGCTCGAGCGCCAGGCCGACGGTGAACGCGATGGCCGTCGCCCCGACGAACGGAACCACCGACTCGTGGTAGCCGATCGCGAGGACGGCGGGCATGAGCGTCGCGAAGGAGAGGTACTTGAGCAGCATCCCGACGAGCGAGAGTGACCCCCGAATGTCGACCGCCGCGCGGCGGGTCGGCGCGATCCTCCGTTCCGCCCCCGCCACCGCGCCCCCGCGGGTGGGACTCACAGCACCTTCTCGACGTCCGGCACGCGGGACGTCTCGGTGAACACGATCACGCGGTCGCCCGCCTGGAGCACGTCGTCGCCGCGGGGGAAGAGAGCGGACCCGTCGCGCACGATCGCGCCGATCATCGCGCCCCGGATCGGCATGTCGCGGAACCGGAGGCCGACGTACTCGCTCGTCGGCTGGGTCGTGATGTCGAGCACCTCGTAGCGGTCTCCCTCCAGCATCGTCACCTGCTGGGTGCGCGGGTCGTGGGCGAACCGGACGATCTCCTCCGCGGTCACCGCCCGCGGGTTGATCGTCACGTCGACGCCGGAGTACTCGTACACCTGCGTCGAGATCGTGTCGTGCACCACCGCGATCGTGAAGGGCACGCCGTGGACCCGCGCGAGGGTCGCCGCGTAGTGGTTCTTCGTGTCCTCCTTCATCGCGAACACGGCTGCCTGCGCCTGGCCGATCCGCTCCCGCTCGAGGAAGTCCGGGTCGATCCCCGAGGTGTTGTAGACGCGGCACCCGGGCAGCTCCTCGGCGACCTCCCGCGCGCGCTCGCGCTGCGCCTCGATCAGCCGGACGCCGATCCCCTGGGCGCGAAGGGTGCGCGCGATCGCGGTCCCGACCTGGCCGCCGCCGAACACGACGACGTCCTCGACGGTTCCCGCGCCCGGCGCGAGCAGCGTGCCCCACGCGCGCGCGGCCTCCGGCGAGCCGATCACCACGATCCGGTCGCCCTCCTCCATCATCTCGTCGCCCCGGGGAAGCGTCATCGACTCCTCGCGGATGATCGCGAGCACGCGCGAGTCGTCGGGGATGCGGGCCTCGCGCAGCGGCGTGCCCACGAGCGAGGGGTCGGCGCCCTCCGGGACGTCGAACTCGACAATCTGCACCTGGCCACGCGCGAACACGTCGGTCTGCCGCGCCGCGGGCATGCCGATCGAGCGCGAGACCGCATGGGCGGTCTCGAGCTCGGACGAGACGGCGAAGTCGACGTCGAGCCGGCCCGCGCGCCAGAGTTGGATGTACTCGACGTTCGAGGTCCTGATCACGGTCGTCGCCTTCGGCGCCTCGACGCGCGCGAACGAGCAGGCGACGAGGTTCACCTCGTCGCGGGAGGTGCACGCGATGAACAGGTCCGCCTTGTCGACGCCGGCGTCCTGCAGCGCCTTGCGGCTCGCGCCGTTCGCCTCGAACGTCCCGACGTCGAACCGGTAGGCGAGAGGCTCGAGCCGCTCGCGGGCGACGTCGATCACGCTGATGTCGTGCTCCGCATGGAGCGCCTCGACGATGGTCGAGCCGACCTGCCCCGCGCCGACGATCACGATGCGCATGCGGGCGGCAGCGTAGCGCCGACGGCCGGACGGCGAGACCCGGCGGCTATCCTCGGACCGTGATCCGCGTCGCGCTCCTCTTGGCGGTGCTCGGCGGCGTGATCGGGGTCGGTTGCTCGTCCGCGTCGCCGTCCGCGTCGCTCCGTCTCGTCACGGTGGCGAAGGGCTTCTCGAGCCCGGTGCTCGCGACGCAGGCGCCCGGCGAGCCTCGGCGCCTCTACGTGGTCGAGCAGCCGGGGCGGATCCGGGTCGTCGAGGGCGGCCGGGTGCGTGCGACGGCGTTCCTCGACATCCGCCGGCTCGTGCTGAGCGACGGCAACGAGCAGGGGCTGCTCGGCCTTGCCTTCTCTCCGCGCTACGCGCGGGACCACACGTTCTACGTGAACTACACGGCCCGCCCCGACGGACACACGGTGATCGCGCGCTACCGGTCCCGCAACGGCAAGGCGCTTTCCGCAAGCGCCCAGCAGATCCTCACGGTCGACCAGCCGTACTCGAACCACAACGGCGGCGATCTCGTCTTCGGCCCCGACGGCCGGCTCTGGGCGGGGCTCGGAGACGGCGGCTCGGGCGGCGATCCCGAGCACCACGCGCAGGATCCCGACAGCCTGCTCGGCAAGCTGCTCCGACTGGACGTCCGCCGCACGACGCCCACGCCGGAGGTCGTCGCGATCGGGCTCCGCAACCCCTGGCGCTTCAGCTTCGACCGCCGCACCGGCGACGTCTGGATCGGCGACGTCGGCCAGAGCGAGATCGAGGAGATCGATCGTCTGCCGCGCGGCACCACCGGCCTCGTCAACTTCGGCTGGAACGTGTTCGAGGGACGGAACCGCTACTCCGACAACCCGCTCGGGCCGGGGCAGCTGCTCGGGCCGGTGGCGCAGTACACGCACGCCAGAGGCTGCTCGGTCACGGGCGGCTACGTCTACCGGGGCACGGCGGTGCCGCGCCTCCGGGGCCGCTACGTCTTCGGCGACTTCTGCAGCGGCGCGATCTGGAGCATGCCGGCCGCCGGCGGTCCGACGCGGGTCGAGCCGCTGCGCGTCGCCGAGCTCACGTCGTTCGGCGAGAGCCTGACCGGGACGCAGCTCTACGCCGTCTCCCGGAACGGCACGGTCTACCGGTTCGCGCGCTGAGCAACCCGGACGCCGCGGATCCGGACGCCGCGGAGCCGGACGCCGGCGGATCTGGACGCCGCGGAGCCGGACGCCGGCGGAGCCGGCAGTCCGCTTCAGGGATCTGCCCTTGGCCCGGCGCAGCCGGGCCAACGGAGTTTGCGGCGTCCGTTCCGCGGGAGCGGAATGGACGCTCGCAGGCAGGCTCAGGTTCCGGCGCAGCCGGGCCAACGGTGTTTGCGGCGTCCGTTCCGCGGGAGCGGAATGGACGCTCGCAGGCAGGCTCAGGTTCCGGCGCAGCCGGGCCAACGGTGTTTGCGGCGTCCGTTCCGCGGGAGCGGAAGGGACGCTCGCAGGCAGGCGCAGATTTATCCCGCGCGGCGGCGCACGCGGGGAGACTGCCCGAGCGCCGCGTACGCGACGGCGTTGAGGGAGTCCGTGAGCGCGCGCAGCTCTCGCGTGACCTGGACGAAGCCCTCCTGGGCCTCGAGCCGGGCGTCGATCCGCTCGAGACGGTCTGCGATCCGGTCGAGGCGCTGGAGCAGCGCGTCGAGCTGCCGGTCCGGGACGTCACCTCGCTCCATCACCACGGATTCTAGTGAGCGGGGCGGCTACGTCTTCGCGCCGTGCGCGAGCAGGCTCGCCCGCGTGGTGACGGCCTCGGCGCCGGGCCCGAGGCGGGCCTTCAGGCGGTCGCGGGCGCCTGCCCCGCTCTCGACGGCCTCGACGCGCCTCGCTGCCCCGAGTTGCGCGACAGCGACGCGGGCCAGCTCCGCCGGGGCGTCCGTGTACACGCCCAGGCGCGCCCCCGACGAGGCGAGGCCGCGCAGAGTGGCGCTCACCGCTGCGTCCGGCCGCAGGTACACCGGGGCGCGCTCGGCCGCGTAGCGCTCGAGCAGCACGCGCCAGTTGCCGGCGCCGCTCTCGTCGAGCGCGGCGGCCGCGGCGGCGCGGTCGTGGGGCAGGGCCGAGGGATCGAGGCCGAAGAGCCGGCTCGTGTCGGAGAGCCAGTCGTCCCACAGGGGGCGCGTGTCCCCGAGCACCCCGTCGAGGTCGAGCATGAGCGCCGTCACGCGCGTCGGCTCCAGCGCGTCCACGCGTAGACCCCGACCAGCGCTCCGAGCGTGTCGATCGCGACGTCGAGCGGGGCGCCGTGCCGGCCCTCGACGAACGTCTGGTGCACCTCGTCGGTCACCGCGTAGCCTGCCGCCAGCGCGAGCGCCATCCCGGGCCTGCGCACCGCCCGCGCGAGCAGCAGGCCGAGGATCGCGTACTCCGTGAGGTGCGCGAGCTTCCGCAGGACGAGATCCCAGGTGCCGAGGCCGGTGCCGAGGCTCGGCACCGACGAGAAGCCGAAGATCAGCGCGGCCCAGAGGAGGACGGGCAGCCAGCCGAGGAGGGCCGAGCGTCGCGACGGGGCGGCCTGCGTGGACATCGTCGCATGGTAGGGTCGCCGCTCCATACGGAGTGCGGTGAGGGAACCCGGTGCAAGTCCGGGACGGTCCCGCCGCTGTGAGGGGAGACGCTCTCCCGCCACCACGCCACTGGCCTGCGGGGCCGGGAAGGCGGTGGGAGAGGGAGCCCCGAGTCAGAAGACCTGCCGCCTCCGCTCAGCCTCGACCCCCTCGCGGAAGGGAGAAGGAGAAGCACTCATGTCAGGTCGTCTCGCCCTCGCGGCGGCGCTCGCCGCCGTTGCTCTCGTGCTCGCCTCGCCGGCGCTCTCGGCGCCGACCCGTGCCGCAGCCGCCCCGTTCCCCGTCACCGTCGCCGTCGACAACGGGAAGGTGACCGTTCGCACGCGTCCCGCCCGGATTGTCTCGCTCTCGCCGACCGCGACCGAGACGCTGTTCGCGATCGGAGCCGGGGCCCAGGTCGTCGCGGTCGACGACCAGTCCGACTACCCGCGCAGAGCGCCGCACACCTCGCTCTCCGGGTTCACGCCCAACGTCGAGGCGATCGCGGCGATGAAGCCGGACCTCGTCGTGATCGCGTTCGACCCCAAGGGGCTCTCGGGTGCGCTCCGGCGGCTGGGGATCCCGGTCGTCTTCCAGAACGCCGCGCCGACCCTGCCCGCCGCGTACCGCCAGATCCGTCAACTCGGCCGGGTGACGGGCCACGCCGCGGAGGCCGACGGGCTCGTCGCGCGCATGAGTCGGAAGATCGGCGCGATCGTCGACAAGGTGCGCGCGAGGGCGGCGAAGGCGTCGGTCTACCACGAGCTCGACCCGACGCTCTTCTCGGTCACCTCGAACACCTTCGTGGGGCGCGTGTACCGGATGTTCGGGCTGACGAACATCGCGGACGCCGCGCAGGCGGGCGGCTCCGACTACCCGCAGCTCTCCGCCGAGTACGTGCTCGCCGCGAACCCCGACCTGATCGTGCTCGCCGACACCGTGTGCTGTGGACAGACGGCGCAGGCGGTCGCTGCGCGGCCGGGCTGGAGCCGCGTCTCGGCCGTACGGAGCGGATCGGTGGTGCGTCTCGACGACTCGATCGCCTCGCGCTGGGGCCCGCGGCTCGTGAACCTCGTGCGCGCCGTCGGCACAGCGCTTCTCCGGCTCGGCAGGCAGTAGCGGTGCCCGCTCGAGGGCCACGATCGTCGGGGCAACGTCCCGCGAAGGGCCACTGATGGAGGCGGCCGCCGCGACCGCGCGCGCGGTCCGCGTCCGCGGGGTGACGCCCGGCTGGGCGCTCGCGGCGGTCGCCTTCCTCCTGCTCGCGATCGTCGTCGGCATCGCCGCCGGCCCCGTCGATCTCGGGGTCGGCGCGGTGCTGCGCGCGCTCGGCGCGAAGCTCGGCGTGCCCGGCGTCGACTCTCCGCTGAGCCCGACCGAGAGCTCGATCCTCTGGGACCTGCGCGTGCCCCGGGTGCTCCTGGCCGGTCTCGTCGGGGGCATGCTCGCGATCTCCGGGGCGACCTACCAGGGCGTGTTCCACAATCCGCTCGCCGATCCGTACCTGCTCGGGGTGGCCGCGGGCGCGGGTCTCGGCGCGACGCTGGCGATCGCGTACCTGCCGCACGCCCTCTCCGGTCACGAGCTGCTGCCGCTCGCCGCGTTCCTGGGCGGGTCGGTCGCCGTCGTGCTCGCGTACGCGATCGGACGCGCCGCCGGACGCGAGCGGGACTCGGCCACCCTCGTGCTGGCCGGGGTCACGGTGGCGAGCTTCTTCACCGCGCTGCAGACGTTCGTGCAGCAGCGGAACACCGACACGCTGCAGGAGGTCACGTCGTGGATCCTGGGCAGCCTGCCCAACACGGGGTGGGGCGACGTGCTCACGCTGGCGCCGTACGTGCTCGTGACGACCACCGTGATCATCGCGCTCCGTCGGGTCGTCGACGTCCTCAGCCTCGGCGACCTCGAGGCCGCGAGCCTCGGCATCCACGTCCGGCGCACGCGCCTCGCGCTCGTGGTCGCGGCGACGATCGGGACCGCCGCCGCGGTCGCGGTGAGTGGTCTGATCGCGTTCGTCGGGATCATCGTGCCGCACGCCGTGCGGCTCGTCGTGGGGACCTCCTACCGTGGCCTGCTCCCGCTGTCCTTCGTCGTCGGCGCCGGCTTCCTGATCCTCGCGGACGTGATCGCGCGCACAGCGCTCTCGCCGGCGGAGGTCCCGATCGGCGTCGTCACCGCGCTGTTCGGCGCGCCCGCCTTCGCGCTCGTCCTGCGCACGCGAGGAGGACGGGGATGAGCGCGATCGCGCTCCGGAAGGTGTCCGTGACCCTCGGGGGTCGCCGGGTCGTGAGCGAGGTCACGGCGACCGTGGAGGAGGGGGAATGGGTCGCGCTGATCGGGCCGAACGGCGCGGGCAAGACCTCGCTCCTGCGCGCCGTCGCGGGCCTGCTCCCGTGCGACGGGACCGTCTCGCTGCTCGGCACGCCGCTCGAGGCCCTCGGCCGCCGAGAGCGGGCGCAGCGGCTCGCGCTCGTCCCGCAGGAGCCGCGCACCCCGCCGTGGCTGACCGTCGCCGAGTACGTCCTGATGGGGCGCACGCCGCATCTCCGGCCGCTCGCGAGCGAGGGCGCCGCCGACGTGGAGGCGGCGTCCCGTGCGCTGGCGCGCCTCGACCTCGACGACCTGGTCGACCGGACGCTCGGCACGCTCTCCGGCGGCGAGCGCCAGAGAGTGGTCGTCGCGCGGGCGCTCGCGCAGGAGGCGTCGATCGTGCTCCTCGACGAGCCGACCGCCTCCCTCGACATCGGCCACCAGCAGCAGGCGCTCGACCTGCTCGACGCGCTGCGCGCCTCGGAGGAGCTGACCCTCGTCGCGGCGATGCACGACCTCACGCTTGCCGCCCAGTACGCCGACCGCGTCCTGCTGCTCGATGCAGGCCGCGTGGTCGCGGACGGCACGCCGGAGGCCGTGCTCACGGAGTCGGCGCTCGCCCGCCACTACGGCGCGCGCGTCCGGGTCGTGACGGTGGACGACGCGATCGCCGTGCTTCCGGCCCGCGGCGCGTCGAGGTAGGCGGTTTGCCCGCGGCGGTCGGCGGCGCCAGACCCGCGGCTAGCATCGGCGCGTGGCGGTCACGCCCCACGAGGAGCTCCTCGCCGACCTGAACCCGGCGCAGCGGGAGGCGGTGCTGCACGTCGAGGGGCCGCTGCTCGTGGTGGCCGGCGCCGGCTCGGGGAAGACTCGAGTGCTGACGCACCGGGTGGCGCACCTGATCCGCGCGCACGGCGTGAAGCCGAACGAGATCCTCGCGATCACGTTCACGAACAAGGCGGCGACCGAGATGCGCGAGCGGCTCGAGCGCATGCTCGGGCGTACCGCGCGCGCGATCTGGATCCTCACCTTCCACGCCGCGTGCGGCCGCATGCTGCGCCGCGAGGCGGAGCGGCTGGGCTACCGGTCGACCTTCACGATCTACGACCAGGCCGACCAGGTGCGTCTCGTGAAGGCGTGCCTCGAGGAGCTCGGCAAGGACCCGAAGCGCTTCACGCCCCGGGGGATCCACGCCCAGATCTCGAATGCGAAGAACCAGCTGGTCTCGCCGGAGGAGTACACGGCGCGGGTCGCGTCGTTCTGGGACCAGACGGTCGCCGAGGTGTACGAGCTGTACCAGCGCAGGCTGTTCCGCTCGAACGCGGTCGACTTCGACGACATCCTGATGCTCACGGTGCAGGTGCTCGAGCGCTTCCCCGAGGCGCGAGAGCGCTGGCAGACCACCTTCCGCCACGTCCTGGTCGACGAGTACCAGGACACGAACCACGCGCAGTACCGCCTGCTCCAGCTGCTGGCCGCGAAGCACCGGAACGTCTTCGCCGTCGGGGATCCGGACCAGTCCGTGTACGCGTTCCGCGGCGCGGACATCCGCAACATCCTCGACTTCGAGCGCGACTTCGGCGGCGCGGGCGTGATCGCGCTCGAGCAGAACTACCGCTCGACGAACAGGATCCTCGAGGCCGCGAACGCGGTGATCGACAACAACCGCGACCGGAAGCCGAAGCGGCTCTGGTCGGAACTCGGCGAGGGCGACCCCGTCGAGGTCGTGGAGGTCGAGGACGAGCACGCCGAGGCACGCTTCGTCGCCGCCGAGATCGCCCGCCTCGTCGAGGGAGGGGCGTCCGCTTCGGAGATCGCGGTCTTCTACAGGACGAATGCGCAGTCGCGCGTGCTCGAGGACGTGCTGGTCCGCCAGGGCGTGCCGTACCAGGTGATCGGCGGCCCCCGCTTCTACGAGCGCGCCGAGGTCCGCGACGCGATCGCCTACCTCTCGGTGCTGAACAACCCGAGCGACGCCGTCTCGCTGATGCGGATCGCGAACCGGCCCCGGCGCGGCATCGGCGACACCTCGATCCAGCGCCTCGTTGCACACGCCGACGCGCTCGGCGTGTCGCTCTGGGAGGCGACTGCCGACCCGGAGGGAGCGGGCGTGGCGACCGCCAGCGCCCGCGCGATTCGCTCATTCCGGCTCGTCATGGAGACGTTGATGTCCGCGGCGCAGGAGCTCGCCGTGGACGAGCTGCTCCAGGCGGTGCTCGAGCGATCGGGCACGATCGAGGCGTACGAGGCCGAGCGGACGATCGAGGCGCGCGGCCGGATCGAGAACCTGGAAGAGCTCGTCGGGTCGGCGCAGGAGTACCGCCGCCGCGCGGAGGAGCCGTCGCTGGCGGCGTTCCTCGAGGAGGTCCAGCTCCAGTCCGACCAGGACACGCTCGTCTCCGACGAGGCGCAGGTGACGCTGATGACGATCCACAACGCGAAGGGGCTCGAGTACCGAGCCGTGTTCCTGATCGGGATGGAGGAGGGCATCTTCCCCCACTCCCGCTCGATCGAGGACAACGAGGTCGAGGAGGAGCGGCGCCTCGCGTACGTGGGGATGACCAGGGCGATGGACCGTCTCGCGCTGACGCACGCGACGGCGAGGTCGCTGTACGGGCGCCGCGAGTACAACCTGCCGTCGCGCTTCCTCGACGAGCTCCCTCCGGGCGTCGAGCGCGAGCGCCTCCGACCCGCGTCGTGGTCGGGCTACGCCCAGTCGTCTCGCCAGGTTGCGCCGCGGGACGAGCGGGACCTCCCGGCGCTCTCGACCGGCGACTCGGTGCGCCACGGGTCGCTCGGGGAGGGCGTGGTGACCCGCATCGAGCCGGGCGGTGTCGTCACCGTGCGCTTCGCGGCGGACGGGAGCGAGCGACGGCTGATGATCGAGTACGCGCCGCTCGAGAAGCTCTAGCGGCCTCCGTCTAGGATCGCCGCCATGGCCTTCCGCGTCCGCGCCGTCCGCGATGCCGAGGAGTACCGTGCCGCGCTCGGCGGCATCGGGCACTACTTCGGCTGGGCGCCGACCGAGGAGGACGGAGAGCGCTTCGGCGCGCTCCTGGCGCAGGAGCGGATGCACGCGGTGCTCGAGGACGGCCAGGTGGTCGCCGGAGCGGGGGCGTACGGACTCGAGCTCACGCTGCCCGCCGGTCCCGCGCCGTGCGCCGGCGTGACGGTCGTCGGCGTGCTCCCCTCCCACAGACGGCGCGGGCTGCTACGCCGCATGATGGACGCTCAGCTCCGCGACATCCGCGAGCGCGGCGAGCCCGTGGCGGCGCTCTGGGCCTCCGAGGAGACCATCTACGGACGGTTCGGGTACGGGCTCGCGTCGCTCTGCATGAAC
>Ga0210120_1000020_pt1 | contig 43493 bp, 45 predicted proteins | sample Goodyear_PhragA__FD_184868 | JGI IMG/M metagenome (GOLD analysis project Ga0210120, IMG submission 184868) | Wetland microbial communities from San Francisco Bay, California, USA, that impact long-term carbon sequestration - Goodyear_PhragA_D2... | ecosystem: Environmental > Aquatic > Marine >... | reverse complement strand
GCCCGCCGGTCGACCCTTCGCGGTCCCTACAGCCGGTACAGGGAGCGGGCGTTGTCGGCGAGGATCATCCGGGCTGCAGGCTCGACCTCGGCCGCCGGCAGCAGCTCCTCGAGCACCTCGGCGAGCGCCGAGCGCCACCACGTCGCGGCGAGGTAGTACAGCTCGGGCGTGCGGGCCGCGTCGGACGCGTACAGGAGCTTCGAGAGCGGTGCGAGCTCGAGGGCTTCGCGGAGCGCCTCCGCCGGCCGGGAGACGTGGGGGATCGTCAGCGACACGTCGAGGTACACGTTGCCGTATACGTGCGCGAGCCATCCCGCTTCCCGCACGAACGGGTAGCAGTGGAGGAGCACGAACGGGGTCTTGCGGAAGCGCTCCAGCAGCGGCTTGAGGTGACCGGGATCCGCCCGGGGCAGATGCAGGTCGGAGTCGCCGAATCCCGTGTGCACCTGCACGGGGAGCGGGTCGCCGGTCGCCTCGTTCGACTCGAGGGCGGCGAGCACGACTTCGGCCATCGCCCGACCCTCGATCCGGCCGGTCGAGCCCCCGGTGGGGGCGTGGGGCGCGGCGAGGTCCAGCCCGCCGCGGTAGGCGGCGATCGTCTTGAGCCCCGCGAAGCCGCGCTCGCGCGCGGTCGCCACCCCCTGGCGGACGGCGTCCGTCGCGTCGGCGCCCGCCTCCTCCGCGACGCGCTCGATCCGCAAGACGGGCCGCGCCTCGCACCCGGCGAGTGCGCCGAGCTCGCCCACGCTGGTCCCCTCGTCGGGAGGCGGGTAGCCGTCGTCGACGAGGAGCAGCTCGGTCCGCGTCGCGCGGAGGAGCCTCGCCGCGTACTCGGACGGGTCGCTCTCGAGCCGGTGGCGATGGACGGCCTCCTCGGTCGGCGCGAGGTCGAAGAACGCCGCGAGAGACCGGATCGCGCGGCGGTACGTGACCGCGTTGGCGACGTGCGGCCACTGACGCGGGTCGGGGCTCTCGCTGAAGCGGCCCCGGAACTCTTCGAGCGTCGGGCGGTCGAGCAGGATCCCGTGCGCGTGATGGTCGACGAGGGCGAGCTCCCAGAGATCCATCAGTACTTGAGGAAGTGCGCGCGGGCCACTGCGTCGGCGTCCTGCCCGGCGTAGGCACGCGACTCGGAACGGCGGACGGCGAGGTACGACTCGGCGAGCACGGGGCCGAGCGCATCGAGGAGCACGGCGTCCCCGGCAAGCGCGTCGAGCGCCTCGTCCTGTGAGATGGGCAGGCGGGCGATTCCACGTGCGGCCCGCTCGGGCTCGGTGAGGGCCGCGGGGTCGACCTCGACCGGCTCGGGGGGCTCGAGCGAGTGCTCGACGCCGTCCAGGCCCGCAGCGATCAGGCCGCCCACCGCGAGATAGGGGTTGCAGGACGAGTCGGCCGCCTTCAGCTCGACGTTCGTCGACCGCTCCTCCATCCCCTGGAAGACGGACGGGACGCGGACGGGCGCCTCGCGGTTGTCGTGGCCCCAGCAGCCGTACGCCCCGGCCCACGACCGGGGGGTCAGGCGGGCATACGAATTGACGCTCGGCGCGGTCAGCCCGCACAGCCCGGGCAGGTGCGCCAGCACCCCGGCGACGAAGTGCCTCGCATCCGCCGAGAGGCGGTCGGGCCGCGACGGGTCGTAGAAGAGGTTCCGGCGGTCGCCGGTCGACCAGAGGGAGAAGTGGACGTGACAGCCGTTGCCGGCCGCCTCGGGCCAGGGCTTCGGCGCGAGCGACGCGACGTAGCCGAGTCGCGCGGCGACCCCGCGGATCGTCTCCCGCACGAGGAGCTGCTGGTCGGCGGCCCGCACGGCCGGCGCCGGAGCCGTCGAGATCTCCTGCTGACCGTGGCCGAGCTCCGCGTAGTACTGCTCGAGCGGGATGCGCTGCCGCTCGAGCGCATCGACGAGGGCGTCGACGTAGTCCTGGGACGCGGTCATCCCGATCGTCGAGAAGCACAGGCTCTCGTCGACCGGACGGAACCCCTCCTCGGTCGGCACCGCGAGCGTGAACTCGTTCTCGAACGCCACCTCGAGCGACGCGCCGCGCTCGGCGAGCCGTGCCTCCTGCCGTGCGAGGAAGGCGCGCTGACAGACAGGCGCCGGCCTGCCTTCGAGCGTCACCTGGTCGACGAGCACGGCCCCGGTGTTCGGCGCGTACGGCAGCGCCCGGAAGCTCTCGAGCTCCGGCACGAGCCGGATCTCGCCGACCGGGCCCATCCCGTCGACCGGCTGGAGCTGGTCGAGCGCGTTCATCGCCTGCATCGCGACCGTGACCCCGATCCCGGCCGCGAGCCGGTCCTCCAGTCCGTGGCGTCCCGACGCCTTCGCGCGGACGGTGCCGTCGTTCCCGCACCAGAGGAAGCGCACGAGGCGCAGGCCCGCCTCGTCCGCGTCGCAGGCGATCTCGGCCGCGTCCGTCATCGGTCAGCCGACACCGGCCGCGCTCGGCCGACGCATAACCGAGACTCGGAGCGGGTCGCGTGCCCGACCGCACGTCGTCCTCGCCGCCGACCGGGCCGCACGTCGCACCTGGAGCACCCTCGACACGAGGCGCTGAGTCTAAGTGCTCGCCGTCCCCACGATCCGTGCGCTCTGTGAGGGAAAGCTGGCATAACGAAGACCCGTCGCTCACATCCGGGCGGCATCCTGCGTATGGGGACAGAAGCGTCGACGCGTTGACGCCCGAAGGCGGGGAGGCGGGGGCCTTCCCCGCCCGGGCGGTCCTCCAGAGCGAGAACGGTTGCGGAGCCCGCACAGCGGGCTCCGCGCAGCTGCCCGCGACGGGTCCGGCGTGGGATCGCCCTCGGCACCCCACGGACGAGCTTGTCACGGACGAGCTTGTGTTGAATCAACACAAGCCGTCCGGCGGCCGGGCACCGACGACCAACTCGGCACCGACGACGAACTCGGCACCGACGACAAGCTCGGCGGCGCCGGTTAGGCGGAGGTCGCGACCGCGTGGGCGTCGGGCCCGTGCGCCGGGGCCGTGCCCGTCGCGGCGGGCGCGTCTGCGCGCCCGCGGTAGCTCCTCGCCGACGCGACCGTCTCGACCGCCAGCCACTCGACGAGGCGCTCGACGCCGTTCTCGAGGACGACCTGCCGCTGCCGGTCTGCGCCCGACGTCTCCGCGAGCGTCGTCAGCCGGGCGAGCTCGTTCTCGGTGCCCAGCTCCGCGGCTGTGGGCGCGAGCACGTCGAGCAGCTCGGCGACCCGCTCGGCCAGCGGGCGCCGCGTTCCCCGGTCGAGGTCGATCAGGTCGCGCCTCTCGCCGACGTGGGCCGCGAGCCACAGGCTCTCCGCGATCCGGTATCCGTCGTGCACCGGAAGCTCGTCGCCCGCGTCGTAGCGCTCGGCGAGCCACGCGGCGAGCGCCTGGGCGAGCGCGACGAGTGCGACGGCGTCCTCGAGCTCGGTCTGCGCGTCGCAGACGCGGATCTCGAGCGTGCCGCAGCCGGGGTTCAGCCGCAGGTCCCACCAGTGGTAGCTCGGATCCGGGATCGCGCCGCCGACGTGCCCCCACGACGTGAACGCTGCGTAGGCGCTCCAGTCGGCGAAGGCCGGGGGGACGCCGTGTCGCGACAGCGACCTGTTCAGCTGCATGCGCGTCGAGGCGAGCCCGGTGTCGCGACCTGCCGCGTACGGGCTGTTGCCCGAGAGCGCGGCGAACTCCGGCAGGTAGCTCCGGAGCGTGTTGTAGACGGCGAGCGCGCGATCCGCGCCGGCCATGCCGACGTGGACGTGGAGGCCGCACGTGAGCATGCCGTGGCCGGCCCACGGGTTGTCCACCGCGAGCGCGCGATAGCGCTCGCCCCGCGTGATCGGGCCCAGGTCGACCGCGGTCGGGTGCGTCCCGCTGGCGATCGCGGTCGTGGTGCAGCCGATCGCCTCCTCGAGGTCGAGCCGCGCCCTCGCGAGCTCGCGGCCGACGTCGGCCGCGCTCAGGCACGGACGGGTGACGAGCTCGATCTGCGCGGCGCGGAACTCGGCCTGGAACCTGCTGTCCCCGCCCAGACGGTGCAGCACGTGCTCGATTCCTCCCACGAGCCGGCCGTCGCACGGGTCGACGAGCACGAGCTCCTCCTCTGCGCCGACGGTCAGCGAGAGCGCCGATCCGTCGAACATCGCCCGGAGCCCGTTGACCGAGCTCTCCGCGGCCGTCCAGCGGCTGATCGGCTTCATGGGCGCCCCCGATCGCCGCCCGCGCCGGCCTCGACCGGAAGGAGCTCTGCGACGGCGTGGTCGCGAAGCTCGGCGAGGACGTACGTCGGCTCCTCGACGGATCCGTCCCACGTCCAGGCGAGCAGGACACCGCCTCGATCGTCGAGCGCCACGCTCGCGGCGCGCACGAGGTCGTGGGCCGACGCGCTGAGCGTCTCGGCCTCGCTCACGTCCATGAGCAGCCCGCGGACCCCGTCGTCGATCGCGCCGAGCAGCTCCGCTCGCAGCTCGGCCTCGGCACCGTCCCTGATCTTTCCGCGCAGCACGATCACGCGGGCGTGGCGGCCCAGGTGGATCGTCGTCACGGACGGTGTGAGCTCGGTGTCGTGCATGGCGGCGAGAGAGACCACTACGGAGATTCCACCGTACGCGCGGGCGGTGAGCAATGACACGCGTCGAGCGAGGATCGACCTCGGGTTGTGTGAGCGCTTGCTCGCAAAGCCTCAGCCGGAGGCGAGCTTGTAGCCGATGCCACGCACGGTCAGGATCCGCTCGGGTCGCGTGCTGAGCCGTTCGATCTTCCGGCGGAGGTTGGCGATGTGTGCGTCGCATGCCCTGGCGTCCCCGACGTACGGCGTCTGCCAGAGGTGCTCCATGATCTGCTCCCGCGTGAAGACCCGCCCCGGGCTCTCCATCAAGAGCAGGAGCACGCGGAACTCGGATCGCGTGAGCTCGATCTCCTCCCCGCCCACGCTGACGGTGTGGCGGTCGAGGTCGATCCGGATCCCGGCAGCCTCCCGGATCGCGCCGCCGGCGGCGCGATCGAGCTGCCGGCGGCGCAGGAGCGCCCGGATCCTGCTGAGCAGCTCCGCGGTGGAGAAGGGCTTCGTGACGTAGTCGTCGGCGCCCAGCTCGAGCCCGAGCACCCGGTCCACCTCGGCGTCCCGAGCGGTGAGCATCACGATCGGAACGTCGCTCTCGGTCCGCAGCTCGCGGCAGACGTCGAGCCCGTTCATCCGCGGCATCATCACGTCGAGCACGACGACGTCGAAGCGCTCCTGGCGCGCCAGCTCGAGCGCCCGGGCGCCGTCGTGGGCGAGCTCCGCCGTGTACCCGGCCCGCTCGAGCGCGTAGCGCACCGGTGCCAGGATGTCGGGCTCGTCGTCGACGAGCAGGATGCGCGCGCTCATCGACGGCCACCGTCGGCCGGCCGCCGGGCACGGGCTCGCGCGGCGCCGGAGCTCATCCGACCTCGACCCCCTCCGGCCGCTCCCGCGCTCGGGCGCCGGCGCCGGCCGGGTCGGGCGCGCGCCGGAGGACGATCCGCGCCGTCGTGCCCTCATCGGGCCTCGACTCGATCTCGAGCTGGCCGCCGAGCGCGTGCGCCACCTCGCGGGCGATCGAGAGACCCAGACCGAACCCCTCGGAGTCGCGGTCGCCGGAGCGGAAGAACCGCTCGGCCGCCCGCTCGGCGTGCGCCGGGGTCAGCCCCGGTCCCCGGTCGCGCACCTCCACGACGATCGTCTCCTCTCCCGCGCCCCGCGCAGAGATCACGAGTCCCTCGGAGGACGCGTACTTGCGCGCGTTCGCGACGAGATTCTCGGTCGCCTGGCGGAGGAGGTCGGCATGGGCGAGGGCGACGACGTCGGCCTCCACCTGGAGGGCCGTGGGCGGCACGTCCAGGTCGACGACCAGCTCGTCGAGGAGCCGCCGGACGTCCACCGCCTCGAGTCGCACCGGCTCGGCGCGGGACTGGGCGCGGGCGAGCGTCAACAGGGCGCCCCCGAGGCGCCCGAGCCGGCGCGTCTGCCGCTCGATCAGCGCGAGGAACCGGTCGCGCTCCTCCGGCTGGTCCTTCGCCCCGAGCTGCAGGACCTCGACCGCGCTCGCGATCGCGGTCAGCGGCGTGCGCAGCTCGTGCGCCGCGTTGGCGACGAACTCGCGCTCCGCGCGCTCGCGCCTCTGCTGCTCGGTGACGTCAGTGATCACGATCACCGCCGTGCCCGAGCCGGCCGAGGGGACGCCGGTCACCGCGTAGGCGTGCTCGAGCGCGGGGGCGACCCGCATCGTCACGAGATCGGTCGTCGATGCCTCGAAGAGGCGGTGCGCCAGCGCGCGCAGGTCGGATGCGGGCCAGGGATTGGCGAGCGGCTCGCCCTCCGTCACCGTCCGGCCGAGGAGGGCGGACGCGCGCGCGTTCGCGACGACGACCGTCAGGTCCTGCCGCACCGCGATCACGCCCTCCTGGAGCTGCTCGATCAGCGCCCGCAGCTGGTCGCGCTCGCTCGCGAGCTGGCCGAACGAGGCGCGCAGCTTCGTGCGCATCGTGTCGACCGCGGTGGCGAGACGCCCGAGCTCGTCCGGGAACCGCGGGTTGAGCTCGCTCCCGAACTCGCCCTCGGCGATCGCCGCCGCCGCGCCGCCGATCCGGCGGACGCGGAAGGTGATCACCAGCGAGACGAAGATGCCGGCGATCACGCCGATGAGCGTCGCCCACGCGGCCGCCACCCAGATGCGGTTGCGGACGATCGACGAGGCCGCGAGGAGGTCGGGTCGCGCCGCCACCTCGACGAGAGCGGCCGCGGGCCCATTGTGCAGCGGAAGCGCCACGGTGACGCGGCGGCCGTCGTCGAGGCTCTGGACGATCCGCCGGCCCGCGAGCGCCTCGCCGAGCAACTCGCGGCTGTTCGGCACGGCCGCCCACCTCGCTCCCAGCGAGGTCGCATCGGTGAGCAGCCTGCCTTCGGCGTCGAAGAGGAACAGGGCGACCCGCCGTCTGCGAGCCTGCTCGTCGGCCCGGGCACGCGCCTCGGCCAGGTCGGACGCGCCCGCGACCCTCGAGGCGGCGCCGACCGCGCTGCCCGCCGCCAGGTCCTCGGCCTTCGCCCGCAGTGCACGTTGGCTCTGCGACTGGAAGACCTGGGCGACCGCGAGCGCGGTCACGGCCGCGATGAGGGCGAACGCCGCCGGAAGCCACCACCGGATGCTGATGAACCGTGTCGGGCGCACTGCCGTCAAGTATGTGGACAGCCCTCCGTCCGTGCCCGAGTGTGAGGAGATCCTCATACTCGGCGCGCGTCCCGGCGCGAAATACCCGGGCGTCCCGGCTCGTTGACCTCGTCTGACGCCGCGATCGAGTCGAAGGAGACGCGTGAGGACGAGGACGACCACGCTCGGGGTGCTGTTCGCCACCACGACCGCGGTCGTGTGGGGCGGGCAGTTCGTCGTGGGGAAGTCGGCGCTCGAGAGCGTCGACGCCTTCCCGCTCTCGACGATCCGGTACGCGATCGCCGCCGTCCTCTGGCTCGTGGTGCTCGCCGTGCTCGAGGGGCCCGGCGCGCTCCGGCTCGACGGGCGCGGCTGGCGGCTCTTCTGGCTCGGCTCGCTCGGCTTCGCGGGCTTCAACCTGCTCGCCTACACGGGCCTCGCGCACGCCCGTCCGCAGAGCGCCTCGCTGATCGTCGCGCTCGGGCCGCTCCTCACCGCCCTGGTCCTCTGGCGGCGGAGCGGGGTTCGGCCCGCCAGGACGACCTTCGTCCTGCTCGGGGTCGCGCTGCTCGGGGTCGCTCTGGTCGTCAGCGGGGGGCAGCCCGCCTCGATCCTCAATGGTGCGGTCGGCTGGGGCGACGTCCTCGTGCTCGCGGGCGTCTTCAGCTTCGTCCTCTACGGTCTCGGTGCGGCCGAGTTCCCCACGCTCTCCCCGCTGCGCTATACGGCGCTCACGGCCGCGCTCGGATGGCTGACCATCGCCGCCGCGACCGCGGTCGCGATCGGCTCGGGTCTGGTGGACATGCCGTCCGCCGGCCAGCTGGGGTCGGTCACGCCGCAGATCGCCTACCTGGCGATTCCGGGGGCATTCGTCGCGGTGCTGACGTGGAACGCCGCGATCGCGGCGATCGGGCCTCAGAACGCCATGCTGTTCAGCAACCTGATCCCCGTGACGACGTTCGCGATCGAGATCGTCCGCGGGTACCGGCCGAACGCGGCAGAGCTCGCAGGCGCGGCGCTGACGATCGGCGCGCTCGTGGCGAGCAACCTGCTCGCCCGGCGCGCGCACGCGGGGCTGCGCCGCGAGTCGCGTCCGGTCGAGGTCGAGCTGCCCGAGGCCGCCTGAGGCCGGGTCGCCGCCGCACGCGCGGCGTCAGTAGACGACGAGGCGGTCGCGGTGCACCGCCTCCAGGCCCCGCGGACGCTCCGCGATCTCCGACCCCGGGGCGTCGGCGATCCCCTTCGCGAACGCGGTGCCGCTCGGGCCGACGAGCTCGACCGCCTCGCCCGCCCCGAAGCGGCCCTCGCACGAGACGACTCCGACCGCGAGCAAGCTCCTCCCCTCCTCCGCGACGGCGCGCTGGGCGCCCTGGTCGACGTGGATCCGGCCGGCCACGGGCTTGCCGAAGCGGAGCCACACCTTGTAGGCGGAGAGCTCGGTGCCTTCGCCGTGGAACCTCGTGCCGCGCGGCTCGCCCGCGAGGATCGGCTCGAGCACCGACCTCCCGACCCCGGCGGCGATCACGGTGGGTATCCCGCCGGCCGCCGCCATCCGTGCGGCCAGCACCTTGCTCCGCATCCCGCCGCGGCCCAGGCGGGACGGCTCGCCGAGCGCCGCGTCGCCGACCGCGGACCCGTCGCCGACGAGCTCCGCGCCCGGCGTGCCCGGCGCGCGCGAGAAGACTCCCTCGACCTCCGTGAGCAGCACGAGCAGGCGCGCGCGGACGAGGAGCGCGACCTGCGCGGCGAGCGCGTCGTTGTCGCCGAACGCGATCTCCTCGGTCGCCGTCGCGTCGTTCTCGTTCACGATCGGCACCGCCCCGAGCGCGAAGAGCGCCTGCAGCGCGTTGCGGGCGTTCACGTAGGCGACGCGGTCTGCGACGTCCTCCGCGGTGAGCAGGATCTGCGCAGCCTGGAGGCCCTCGCGGCCGAGCGCCTGCTCCCATGCCCGCTGCAGGCGCGCCTGCCCGAGCGCCGAGGCGGCCTGCAGCCTGGGTACCGAGCGCGGGCGGCGGTCGAGTCCGAGGTACGGCAGGCCGAGGGCGATCGCGCCGGAGGAGACCACCGCGACCGCCTCACCGCCCCGGACGACGGCGCCGATCTCGCGAGCCCGGGAGCCCAGGACGCTCCGCCGCACGCGGCCGGCGGGCCCGGCGACGAGGCTCGTGCCCAGCTTGACGACGACGGTCATCGACGCTGGGTCGCGTCCCCGACGATCCGGTACTGGCGCAACCAGAGGTCCCGGTAGGTGACGGGCCCACGCGGGCCGGGCGCCCAGTCGACGTTGATGCCGGTCTCGGGCGCGCCGGTCAGCTCGAAGCCGTCCGTGAAGCGGGTCGGCGCATGCCAGAACGCCGCCGTGCCGCGGTAGCCGTCGAGGAACGCCTCCGCGGCGGCGGCGTCCTCGGCGACGACCCCCGCGGCGAGGCCCGACGTCTCCTCGTTGGCGATATGCACCGCCTTCTCGGGCCCGTCCACGAGCGCGACCGTCACCGTCGCGACGCGGTCCGCGTCGTTCGCCCACTCGTACCCGAGCGGGCGGTCGAGCGGGAGGGCGCCGTCGACGTCGCCGCGCACCTCGAGGCCCTTGCCCGCGATCAGCTCCAGAAGCGCGCGCACGAGCTCTCCCGCCTCGCGGTCGACGAGCAGCAGGTTGAGTCGGTTGCAGACGCCCAGCCGGTCCAGGCTGGCGTCGACGAGCGCCGCCGCCCGCTCGGGCGACGCGGAGCGGTGCACGTACAGGACGCCGCCTCCCTCCGCGTGGGCGAGGGTGCGGACGCCGTGCTCGGCCGCGAGGCGGGCGAGCGCCGCCGTCGTCTCACCACTGCCGCGCAGGATGACGAGCGGGATCGCGCGGGGGAGCGAGACGAGCGCACGGGCGCCCTCGCGGTCGGGCGAGCGCACGAGGCCGACGGCGCCCGGCGGCAGGCCCGCCGCCTCCAGGGCGGGGCGCAGGACGTCGTCGACGAGCACCGTGACCGTTCCGAGCGCGGCGCCTCCGGTGCGCAGCACGGCGGTGTTCAGGCTCTTGAGGAGCTGCCCGGCGACGTCCAGCGCCACGTTCGGCCTGGCCTCGAAGTTGGCGCCGACCGTGCCGATCGGGATGCGGCGCTCACTCACGCGAAGACCGTTCGGCAGCGTCCACGACCCCGCCTCCCGCTCGAGCGGCTCGACCTCCGCCATCGCCTCGACCTGTCCCGCGAGCGCGTCGATGCGCGCGTCGTCGAGCCGCAGCCGGTCCAGGCTACCCTCGTCGAGCCGGCCGGCTGCGGCCTCCGAGTCCGCGCGGTTCGCCTCGAGGATGGTCGCGCGGCGCTCTCGCACCAGCACCGCAGCCCGGCGGAGCGCGTCCGCGACGCGGTCGTCGCGGAGCAGCGGAGCGGCGCCACGCGCCTGCGCCGCCTCCCGCGCGATGAGCTCACCGAGCTGGGTCACTGAACGCGTCCTGACACGCTGGTTTTCCGCGGTGAACGACCGCGCCTGGACCACGCAACTCTAGTGAGGATCGGATGCGGCGTCGGCCCGGCGAGCCTCCGGAGCGGACCACGCAGAGGGCCGTCCGGCTCGTCGTTCGGCGACGGCGTGAGAGAGTGGACAGCTCCACGGGCGATCAGGAGACGACTTGAGGCAGGACGTCGAGTTTTCGAGCGCCGGAGACACCGTTCGCGGCTGGTTCATGACCCCGGACGGGGGCGATCCACCGTACCCGGCGGTCGTGATGGCCGGGGGCTGGTGCTACGTGAAGGAGCTCGTGCAGCCGCACTACGCCCGCTTCTTCACGGACGCCGGCTTCGCCGTCCTCCTCTTCGACTACCGCAACTTCGGCGCCAGCGACGGCGCGCGCCGCCAGCACATCGACCCGGCGATGCAGCTCGAGGACTACAGGAACGGGATCAGCTGCCTCGAGACGCGCGACGACGTCGATCCGACCCGGATCGGCGTCTGGGGCCTGTCGTACAGCGGGGGCCACGCGTTGATCCTCGCGGGCACCGACCCCCGCGTCCGCTGCGCGGTCTCGCAGATCCCCGTCGTCGACGGCTACCGCAACATGCGCCGCGTCCACGGGACGATGGGCTTTCGCCGCTTCGAGCAGCTGCTCCTCGAGGACCGGCGCCGGCGGTTCGCGACCGGCCAGGGCGGGACTCTGCCGCACGCCGCCGCGGACCCGGCCGCCGAGATCTCCACCTGGCCTTTCCCGGAGACGTACACGACCTTCAAGCAGCTGAAGGAGAGCGAGGCGCCCGCCTACCAGAACCTCAGCACGATCGAATCGGCGGAGCTCTTGATGTCGTACTCGGTGGCGCCCTTCCTACCGCGGATCCTCGACGTCCCGACGCTCGTGATCGTGGCGGAGCACGACGACCTGACGCTCTGGGATCTCGAGATCGAGGCCTACAACGCGATCCCGACCGCGAAGAAGCGGCTCGTGACGGTGGGCGGCTCGACGCACATGACGCTGTACAGCGACCGGACGCTCCTCGCGCAGGCGGGCAGCGCCGCGGCCGACTGGTTCGCCGAGCACCTCGGCGCCGCCTGAGCGCCGCGGCGGCCTCCCCTTGTCAGCCGCCGATCTCGCGGACTTCTCCTCCGACGTCGGCCTCGCGGTGAGGCTTCGCCTGATGCTCGTCGACGAGACTTGGCGAACGGCGCTGTCGTCACCGACCCTCGGCCGCACTCGGTTACGTTGCCGCCCGGGCTCCTCGACCACGAGGCTGCTCGCACGAGCGTGGAGCGTTCATGGCGCGAAGCAGTAACCGCGAACATCCTGTCGCACGTCGCGCGGAGGGGAGGGATCGCCTGCCGCCGCTCGACACCGATCGGCTCGTGCTCGAGCCGCTGACCACCTCCGCGGCGTGGGAGATGGTCGAGGTGCTCGCAGCTCCGACCCTGTACGAGCACACAGGAGGCGACCCGCCGGATCTGCGTACCTTGCGGGAGCGGTACGCACGGCAGGCGGAGCGATGGTCACCCGACCGCTCGCAGCGGTGGCTCAACTGGATCGTCCGTGAGCGCAGGTCGGGCCGCGCCGTCGGTTTCGTGCAGGCGACCCTGACGGTCGAGAGTGGAGTCGCCGGCGTCGCCTGGGTCATCGGCGCGGGGTTCCAGCGACGGGGATACGCGACCGAGGCGGTGGAGGCGATGCTTGGCTGGCTCCGAGCGGACGCGGGGGTCGCGCGGATCACCGCCCACATCGCCGCGGGCAACCGCTCCTCGCAGGCGGTTGCCCGGCGGCTTGGCTTCGTCGCCACCACGACGGTCGAGCATGCAGAGACCGTCTGGGAGCTTCCCTGAAGGGCCCGCACGACCCTCCCCGGTGTCGGCTCGGGCTGTTGTCCGCCTTGCCTAGGACGGAGTAGTGTCGTCCGTATGTTCGGGTTCGTCGCGCAGACGAAGGCCATCAGGCGGCACATCCAGTCGCTCGTCGAGCTGAACCTGGAGCTGGCGAAGCTCGAAGGGAAACAGAAGGTCACGGCCCTCGGGGTCGCAGGCGGCCTCGGTGTGGCGGCAGCTGTCCTGGCCGTCTACGGCGTCGGCTTCGCCTTTGCCACGATCGCCGCGGGCCTCCACGAGGCGCTTCCCCTCTGGTTGTCGCTGCTCATCGTCACGGCGATCATCCTGGCCCTCGCCGCCACCGCCGGCCTGCTCGCCCGTCGCTTCGCCCGCAAGGCCACTCCTCCCACGCCGGCGCGGGCCGTGGAGGAGGCGCAGCGCACGGTGGAGACGCTACGCAGCCATGTCTGAGAGAGGCGTCGACGAGATCCGCGACGAGATCGCCGCCGAGCGGCAACGTCTCAACGACGACCTCGCCGGGCTGCGGTCGGGGCTACGGTCGCTCGCAGTGTTCGCGGCTGCAGGCTTCGTCGTCGTCGCCCTCGTGACGTGGCTCGCGGGCAAGCGGAAGGGCGCTCAGACGATCTGGAAGCTCGTCAAGTAGCCCAACGCGAGCTTCCCTCGCAGCCGCCTGCCGGCGATGGTCGTCGAGCAACGCGCGTCGGCGCCAGCTCCTGAAGTCGACCGAGACGAATCGCGGTGTCGAGACACTCGCGAGGGCGTCCTCGCCCTGCTTACGTCGCGCGGACAGGAGCGTCAACTGCTGCTGTTTGTCCCCAGCCGGAAAGCTTGCGGCGCGGCGGAAGACCCGGGTGGGGGTATGCGGTTGTCCCCGCTGAGCTCCTCGGGGTTGGGATGTCGCGAGTGCCCCCGGCAAGAATCGAACTTGCGCACGCGGTTTAGGAAACCGCTGCTCTATCCACTGAGCTACGGGGGCAGAAATTGGCCGATTTGCAGGTATTTTTACTGCCAACCGGCCTGCGAACACTCTATACGCGATGTCGCCGGGTCGCCGGTGCCGATCACCCACCGCCCGGCTGTGACGTCGGATCAGTCGTCCCGGCGGCCTTCGTCGACCTTCCGCTCGCCGGCCCAGCCGGGACACGGCCGAGCGGTCGAGATCAGGTGGCGCGCAGCTCGAGGACGTCCGCAGTGGGCCCCTTCGACTCGCCGCCCACGACGATGATCGCGCCGCCGCTCGCTACCGCGCCGGCGTCGGCGAGCGGGTGGGGAAGCGAGCCCGCGCGGGCGGTCGTTCCGGTACGCGGGTCGATGCGTTCGATCGTCGCGAGCGGTGCGCCTGCAGCATCGGTTCCCCCCAACAGGTAGAGCGACCGGCCGAGCGCGACCAGCGCCGCGTGCGCGACGGGGCGCGGAAGCGCGCCGACCCGGCGCACGCTGCCCGTGCGCGGGTCGAAGGCGAGAATCGCCGAGCTCGTTCCGCGAGGCGTGACTCCGCCGACCACGTAGATACGGCCTCCGAGCTCCGCGACGCCGGCGTAGCGGAGCCCCTCCGGCAGGCGGCCGACGACCGACGGCACGTGTCCCGGGACGTAGCGCTGGATCGCGGTCGCCCATGCGCTTCCCGTGTAGCCGCCGACCAGGAATGCCTTCGGCCCGACGGTGACGGCACCGAGGTCCGAGAGCGGCTCCCCGATCGTCCCGGCGCGCCGCGCGGCGCCGCTGGTGGGGTCGACGAGGTCGATGCCGTCGTACGAGCTCGTCTGCCCTCCCCCGAAGAGGTACACCCGCCCCCTCAACGCGACCGCCGCGGCGTCGTGCGTTGCCACGGGGAGCGTGCCGACGCGCCGCAGCGCCGACGGCTTCCCGACGAGGATCTGGTTCGAGGAGCCGGCCGCGGTGAGACCGCCGAGCGCGGCGATCCCCCCGCCCGGCAGCGGGACGACGGACACACGGGAGGCCGGTGTCGGCAGGTGGCCGACGACGCGCACGCGCATGTGCAGGCTCTCGATGCGGCGACGCGCGGGATCGGCCGCGAGAGGGGTGCGGTGCGCGACCGCCGGCAGCAGGTCGAGCCCGTCCGGCTTCGACAGGTATCCGGGTGCGGACGACGCGATCCCGAAGTGCCCGTACTGCCAGACGATCCGCTTCGACTTCGGGTCGATCACGACGATCCGGTGGTGCCAGTCGTCGGTGACCGCGATCAGGCCGTTGGGCCAGCGGACCGCGAGCGACGGGCGGTCGAGCGAGCCCGGGCCGGAGGCGGGGCCGTACGTCCACTCGACTGCGCCCGAGCGCGAGAGGATGTCGACCCTGCCCGGCGTGTCGAACCCCGCGACGAGCAACCTCCCGTCCGGGAGCAGCTGTGCGTCGGACGGGTACGACGTCGGCGTCCGCACCGTGTAGACGAGGTTGCCGTTGCGGTCGAGGCGGTCGATCCACCCTCCTATCTCCGTGATCAGGACACCTCCGTCGGGAAGCGGAGTCGCGCCGTTCGGCGAGCCGAACGAGTCGGGCGGATGGTGGTAGCAGCGGGAGGGCGATCCGTACGAGCGCAGGATCCGGTGCTGTCTGGCGACGATCAGCACTCGACAGTTGCGGATGTCCGCGACCATCATGCGCTGACGCGACAGGAGGTAGGCGTCGTCGGGGTTCGAGAGCTCGCCGGGAGCCGAGCCGGCCACACCCGCGTGCCCGTACGACCAGGTGATGCGGTGACGCCCGATCGAGATCAGCGCCATCTGGTCGTTGAACTCCTCGTTCGTCGAGATGCCGCGATAGCCGGGCGTGAAGAACGCGTCGTCCGGGTCGCGGAACGACTGCCCCTTCCGGATGTCGCCCGGGCGCGGGAACCGCCAGACGATCTTCTTCGTCGGCGAGAGGATGAGGAGCCGGTCGTTGTTGCGGTCCGCCACGAGCACGTACCCGGGCACGGGGCCCGCCTTCACGTCCGGCAGCCCGAGCGCCGCCGCCGGAGTGGGCGGACGCCGTGACGCCTGCGGAGGTGGTGCGCCCTTCCCGGCGGTGCTCCCGGAGACGGCGCCGTGCGCGACCCGCGTGCGCGCGGCGTCACGGGGGCCCGCGCCGCGGTCGGCGAGCGTCCGCCAGCCGAGCGCTCCCGCGCCGACCACGATGAGCACGAGGGCGACGCGGTACGACCGGCGCCTCCGGGCGCGCGTCACCCGACGAGCGCGCTCACGCATGACGACCTGAGCCCGCGTCGCTCGGCCGCGTCGAGGATCGTCGGCAACGCGTCGAGCGTCTGCTGTCGAGAAGCGCCTCGACCCGAGCCGTCGCCGTCGTGGAGGAGCACGGTGACGCCCGGCCCGAGCAGACGGTCGACCCGGGCGGCGATCACTCCGGCACCGGGCTGCGCGGTGTCGAACACGGCGCCGTCCCACGCGCAGAGGCGGTAGCCGTGGCGCTCGACGACACGCGCCAGCCACGGACTGCGGACGCCGTGGGGCGGCCGGAACAGAGGCACGGGCAGACGCCCGGTCGCGAGACGGACGGCATCCTCCGCGGCGACGATCTGGCGCTCGACCTCCCGGGGCGACGCGAAGGCGAGCAACCGATGGTCGTCGCCGTGGCAGGCGACCTCGTGACCGGTGCTCAGGATCTCCGCGACCAGGTGCGGGTGACGGCGAGCAGCGCGGGCCAGGACGAAGAACGTCGCCCGGTGTCCGCGCTCGGCGAGGAGCCGGCAGATCGCAGGGGTGAACCGGGGGTCGGGACCGTCGTCGAAGGTGAGCGCGAACTCACCCGGGATTCGATCCACGCTCACGGGCGCCCCGAAGATGCGATTGCGGGCGGCGAACGTCCCCATGAGGTACGAGCAGGAGAGCGCGACGCCGGGCGCCGTGACGAGAGGGACGGTCCCCAGCCTGCGGTCGAGGGCCGCGGCGCCGGCGACGAGCCCGGCGGCGAGCGCGCCCGTAGCCGCCCAGGTGCGGTGCTTTCCGGTCACGCGGCGAGCGGGAGCGAGGGCTCCAACCGGCCCCGATCGAGCACGCGCTCGTACAGCGCCTCGAGCTGGTCGACCACGACCGGCCACGAGAACGTCGAGAGCGCGCGCCGGCGTCCGGCAGCGCCCATCCGGCGGGCGAGCAGGGGCTCGGCGAGCAGCCGGTCGAGCGCCGAGGCAAAGCCCTCGTGGTCGTCGGCGCGGTCGACCATCAGGCCGTCGACGCCGTCGCGCATCACGAGCTCGAAACCGGGAAGCCGGCTGGCCACCACGGGCAGCCCCGCGCTCATCCCCTCGAGCAGCACCATCCCGAACGACGCGAGGCTGCAGGGCGTGCAGAGGATCTCCGCGCTCGCGAGGTACCGCGGCCGCAGGCGGTTGACGCGACCGGCGAAGACGACGTCCTGCCGGAGCTCGACCGGCACCATGTGCTCGACGAGGGGGCGCAGCGGGCCGTCCCCGACGATCACGAGCCGGACATCGTCGCGAACGCGCCGCAGTGCCGTATACGAGGCGATCATGTGCCGGACCCCGTTGCGCGGGTCGAACCGGCCGACGAAGATGATCGTCCGCCCACCCTCGAGCTGCGCGAGCGGCTCGGCGTCCGGCGCGAAGAAGGCGGTGTCGACCCCGTTGGGGATCGTGGTGAAGCGGAGCCTCGGGAAGTACGGCTGCAGGCACTCGACGACGGCGGCGGACACGGAGACGCACGCGTCCAGCCGTTCGAACTGACGAGCGAGCGGCCGTCGGGCCGCGCGGAGGAGAGGGTGCTGGGGAGGCAGGACGCTGTGGAACGTCCCGACCGTGGCCGGCGCCGGCGATCGCCTGATCGCGGTCAGCGGCAGCAGGGCGCCGAACGGGTTGTGCACGTGGAGGACGTCGAAGCGCCGCCGTCTGAACTCGCGGCCGAGCGCCTGCGACAGGCCGGCCCCGAGCGAGACGAGTGCCTCTGCCCCGTTCACGTAGAACGGAAAGGCACGTCCGACGTGGACGACGTCGAAGTCGCGCGCGGGAAGGTCGTGCCCGTCCACCGTCCTCGGGGTGACCGCCAGCCGTGGCGTCAGCACGGTCACCTGGTGTCCGCGGCGCGCGAGCTCCGTCGCCTGCCCATGGACGTGCTCTGTGATCCCGCCCAGCTGCGGGTAGTAGTAGTCGCTGACGATTCCGATCCGCACGGCTCGATCGCGACGCTACGAGCGTCGACCTGACCGGCGCCTGAACGCGCACCCCGTGCGTCCACGAGCGCGGCCGGCGGAGCCGCGAGCGGGCGGTCAGCGCCCCAGCGGCAGCCGGACGGAGAAACGGCCTCCCGTCGCACCGGCGGTGACGGTGACGTCTCCGCCGACGCTCCGGGCGAGCCTGCGGGCGAGCGACAGTCCCAGTCCCGCGCCGCTGCCGACCGTCGCCGCCGCGTCCCCCTGCGTCCCGGGCTCGAAGATTCGCTCGCGCTCGTCACTCGTCACACCGGGTCCGTCGTCGGCCACGTTGACCCACGCCGCGGACCCGTTGCGCACGACCTCGACGTCGACGGCCGAGCGACCGTACCGACATGCGTTGTCGACGAGCGGCTGCACGATCCGCGTGAGGAGCTCCTGCTCGGCCGCGACGGGCACGGGCTCGTCGGGCAGCGCGAGACTGACCGCCATGTCGGAGTCGGTGGCCGCTGCCGCGTCCACCGCAGCGCCGACGGCCACGCGAAGGTCGCTGGTTGCATGCGTCAGCCCCGCTTCGTGGCGCGCAGCGGCGACGAGCGTCTCGACGGTGCGGGTCATCTCGTCGACGTTGGCGTCGATCGCCTCGAGCGCGGTGCGGTAGTCCTCGGGGGAGCGCTCTCGTCGCAACGTCAACTCCGTCTCGCCCTTGACCCGGGCGAGAGGCGTGCGCAGCTCGTGCGAGAGCTCCGCGGTGAAGCGCTGCTCGTGGCGCAGGCTCGCCGCGATCCGCGCGAGCAGCCCATCGAGGGTCGCCCCGAGCCGGGTGAGCTCGTCGTACGGCTCGCCGAGGTCGAAGCGCTGGTCGAGGTCGTTCTCGCTCCAGCGGGCGGCGCTCTCGGTCATGCGGGAGACGGGGAGCAGCGCACGACCCAGCGTCCAGCGGAAGATGACGGTCACGGCGCCGAGCAGGAGCGCGGCGAGCGCGATCGATCCGATCAGCGCCGCCGTCGCGGTCTCCTCGTACGCGTCGAGCGAGACGGCAGTCACGACCGTGCCGCGCCGGACGCCGTCCTTCGTCACCGGGAGGGCGTAGAGGCGGACGCTCTCGCCGACGTCGAGAGAGCGCTCGGGCCCGCCCGCGAGGGAGCTCGCCGCCTTCTGGACGCGGTCCGAGGCACGCGGCGCCTCGAGCAGGCGCGAGCCGTCGAACACCCAGGCCTGGCTCGACACCGTCGTCTGGTCCAGCCCTTCCGGGACCACGAGCCTTCCGTCGCGCACCCGCAGCGACGACAGCTCCGCTTCCGCCTGCGCTCTCGCGAGCGCAGTGGCGCTGGCGGAGAGCCGCTGTCCGAGAAAGACGTTGAACGCCGCGACTCCGACCGCGAGCGCGAGCGTGACCGCGCCGACCACCACGACGAGCAGGCGCGTGCGCACGCCGAGGCGGAGCTTCATCGCAGGGAGTAGCCGACGCCGTGCACGGTCGCGATCTCCGGCGAGCCGTCGAGCGCCGCCAGCTTGCGGCGCAGCCGGCCGATGTACACGTCGAGGGTGTTGTCGTGGACGATCGCCCCGTGGGGCCAGGCCGCCCGGACGAGCTCGCGGCGACGCACCGCGCCACCCGGAGCACCCGCGAGCCGGGCGAGGATCCGAAACTCGGTCGGCGTCAGGTCGACGGTGGCTCCCCCGCACGAGGCGGCATGCGTGCGGGGATCGAGCCGTAACCCGTGCGCCTCGACCGCGAGGTCGCCGCCGCCCCTCTTGATCAGGGCTTGCAGCCGGGCGACGAGCTCGGCGAAGGCGAACGGCTTGGTGAGGTAGTCGTCCCCGCCGGCAGCGAATCCGGCGAGCAGGTCTGGGAGCGCGTCGCGTGCCGTCAGGAAGATCACCGGCGCGCCGATGCCCCGGGCGCGGAGCGCCTGAACGACGTCGCGGCCGTCCGCGTCGGGCAAGCCGATGTCGACGACGAGCGCGACCGGATCCACCTCCTCGAGCCGGCGCAGCAGCTCGGCGGCGGTAGGCGCCGCGGTCACCTCGAAGCCCTCCTCTCGCAACCCGCGCGTCACGAGCGCGCGCAGCTCGGCATCGTCCTCGAGCAGGATCACGTGCGGGTCGAGCACTGCCCGCGCAGTATCCCGCCCGGCTGCCCCGTCTGGATCGTGCACCGCGACTCCCGTGTCAGGCGAATGCCGTTACGCGCCGACCTGGACGGGCCGCGCACGGCGCCTGGGGCGCAGCGTCGCGAGCGCATCGCGCAGATCACCCCGGGTCGCGACGAGGGCGAGGGCCACGAGGCCGATCGCGACGTCCGCGGCGCCGGTCGACGCCTGCATCCCGACGCCGAAGCCGAGCAGGGTGGCGGTGCCGGCGCTCCCCGCGAGCGCGAGCCCGATCGCCGCCTGCTGCGTGCCGGCGTTGCCGGGCAGCAGGGGCAGGGACGCGGCGACGTTCTGCGCCGCGACCACGACCACGGCCGTCCAGGGCGCGGCCGGGACGTGGAAGGCGACGAGGAACGCGTAGACGCAGGCGAGCCGGAGGCACCACGCGACGAGCTTCCAGGACATGACCCCGGTCGCGAACGCCCGGGGCGAGCGCACGATCGAGAACCCGTCCGCCATCCGGGACGCGACCGAGCGGATGTGGCGTCGGAACGGGATCGCGGCCGACGCGGCCGCGCCCAGGAGCAGGCCGAGCGCCGCCAACACGACCGGATGCGCCTCGATCGCGGCGAGCGCTCCGGTGACGCCACCCGCTGCGATCGACCCGCCGCCGACGAGGACCGCCACGACCGCCGCGACCCCGAAGACGGCCTCGATCGCGGTCTCGAGCACGATCGTCGCGACGATCGTGATCACGCTCGAGCCGGCGAGCTCCCGACGGACGACGCCGACGCGGAGCGCCTCGCCGACGCGCGCAGGGAGGATCGCATTCGCGCCGATTGCGCCGACGAACGCGCCCAGCGTCGTCCGGAACGACACGTCGCTTCCTACGTGTGCGTGACGGACGATGGCATGCCACGCCCGCGCCTCCGCGACGAGCTTCGCCAGGTGGAGGGCGAGGGCGACGGCGAGCAGCTCGACCGAGACACCGGCCAGACTGCTCCACGTACCGACCGCGATCGCGTGCACGGCGTGCATCAGCGCGCGACCGGGCCCGCCGCCGTCATCGCGAGCGGCGAGGGCGACGCAGCTGCGAGGTGCGATGGCCTGCCCACACGGCGAATCGTGGGCGACCTCGCCTGACGCTCGCCTGAACGACGCCGCCGAGCGGTCAGAGCAGATTCCGAGACCGCAGGTCCCACGCACCGCCTGCGACCTCGGACGCACGAGTGTGCGTCTTCGCCGTCGCGGCCATCCTCGGAGGCCGCTATCTCCGCCTCGGGGAAGCACCCGGATGAGGCGGCCCCTCGGCACCGCCGCTGCACTCGCCGCTCTGCTCCTCGCCGGGTCGTCGGCCGCCGCCAGACCGCCGTCGGTGCTGTCGGTGAGCGTCGACCGCACCAGGGTCGCGACCACGCTGGGGCACACGTCGACGGTCCGCTCGACGATCACGAACCACGGCGCCGCGACCGCGGACGGGCTCATCGCGCATCTCAACGTCCTCAGCTACGACGCGGGCGTCTACGTCGATCCCGAGGACTGGTCGTCCCAACGGACACGGTATCTCGCCCCGATTCCCCCCGGCGGCTCCACCACGGTCACATGGAGGATCGACGCCGTGAACGCAGGCAGGTTCGCCGTGTACGTCGCGGTCCTGCCTCGCCGCCCGGTCTCGGCCCCACCGAAGACCGGACCGGCGATCGAGCTCGCGGTCGCGAAGCGAACCACGATCAATTCGGCAGGGATCCTCCCGCTCGCGCTCGGGATTCCGGCGCTGCTCGCGTTCCTCCTGGCGGGCCTGCGGCTGCGCAGGGGCCGCTGACCGGGCGACCCCCGCGGGCGCCGGAGGCCGTTCGCGGCGCTCGGAACCGCGCCTCGGTGGCTACCCTCCGACGGTGACCGCAGCTGTGCTCGTCGTCGAGGACGACGTGCCGATCCGGCGGATGCTCGAGCGCACCTTCGAGGCCGAGGGGTACGGGGTGACGGCGGCCGCGGACGGTGGCGCAGCGCTCGCAGCGGTCGAGCGGGCGGTGCCGGACGTGCTCGTAGTCGACATCGGGCTGCCCGGAATCGACGGCCTCTCCGTCTGCCGGAGGCTCAGGCAGAAGGGAGTGACACAGCCCATCCTGCTCCTGACCGCGCGCGACGCGGTGGCCGAGCGCGTCGCGGGGCTGGACGCCGGGGCGGACGACTACCTCGTGAAGCCGTTCGCCACGGAGGAGCTCGTCGCCCGTGTCCGCGCGCTGCTCCGCCGCGGGCAGGAGCCCCCGGAGACGCTCGCGTTCGCAGATCTCCGGCTCGACGTACAGGAGCGCACCGCCTGGCGGGGCGAGAAGGCGATCCAGCTGAGCCGGCGCGAGGCGGACGTGCTGGAGCTGCTGCTCCGCAACCCGCGACACGTGGTCGCTCGAGACGTGGTGCTCGACCGCGTCTGGGGGGACATCTCGTCGGCCGGCACGAACGTCGTCGACCGCTACGTCTCGTATCTGCGGCGAAAGCTCGGAGAGCCGCAGCTGATCCACACCGTGCGCGGGGTCGGATTCCGGCTCGACCGATGAGACGCCCACGCTCGCTCGCCGTTCGCTCGATCTCCGCGGCGGCAGTCGCGGTTCTCGTCGCGCTCGCGATCGTCGGGGTCGGAGTCGACGTGCTCGTCGACCGACATCTGCACCGGTCACTCGACGCGTCGCTCAGGGAGCGTGCCGTGGAGGTCGCGCAGCTGAGCGCCTCCGCGCCGGCGCTCCTGACGACGCCGGGCGCCCTCGACTCGTCGCTGGGCGGAGTGCAGCTGCAGGTCGAGGTCCTCGACCGGAACGGCCGGATCGTGTCCCGGTCGCTCGCGCTCGGGGGCCGGGTGCTGCCGGTCCACGACGCGGCGCGGGCGGTGATCGCGAGCGGCGCCGGCCGCTACCTCGGTACCGTGCTCGGCTCCGGCTCGGCCCGCGTCTACGTCGGCCCGCTCGCCGAGACCGGTGGCCCCGCGGCCGGCGGGGCGGTGGCGGTCGCGGCGTCCACGCACGACCTCGCCGAGACCCTGCGCAGCGTCCGCCTGTTCGTGCTGCTCGCCGCCCTCGTCGCCGCCTCGGTGGCCGCCGCCGTGCTCGCGGTCTCGATGCGCCGTGCGCTGCGCCCGCTCGGACGGCTCGCCGTCGCCGCGACCGAGATCGAGCGGACGGGCGACGTGCGCCGCCGGCTTCCCGACTCGGCGACCGAGGACGAGATCGGGGCGCTCGCGCGCACGCTCAACCGGATGCTCGGAAGCCTCGAGCGCGCGCGAGAGCGCGAGCGGCGGTTTCTCGCGGACGCGTCGCACGAGTTGCGCACGCCGCTGACGGCTCTCCTGGGCAACGCCTCCTACCTCAGGCGGCACGGGCCGGACGAAGACGTCATCGCCGACCTCGAGCAGGACGCGCGTCGCCTTGCGAGCCTGGCCGACGACCTGCTGGTGCTCGCCCGCGAGGAGGCGTCGGCCCTGCTCCCCGACGCGGTCGTCCGGCTCGACGAGCTCGCCTTCGCCCTCGCCCAGGACGACCCTGTCGTCCGCGTGGACGCGGCCCGCCCTGTCGCCGTGCACGGCGACAGGGCCGCGCTCGAGCGCGCGCTCGCGAACCTCGTCGAGAACGCGCGACGATACGGCCCGCCCGGTGGGCTGGTCACGATCACGGCGTCCGAGCGGAACGGGATCGCGGTGCTCGTCGTCGCCGACGACGGCCCAGGGCTCCGCCCCAGCGAGGCCGAGGACGCGTTCGGGCGTTTCTGGCGCGGGTCGACGGACGAGGAAGGCTCGGGGCTCGGTCTCGCGATCGTGCGCGCGACGGCGGAGCGCCACGGCGGACGCGCGCACGCCGAGGGGGCGCGCTTCGCGATCGAGCTCCCCGCTCTCAGAGATCTCTCAGAGCACGGCGCTACAACGACGGAGGAAGAACTCGCGAAAGGATCGCCGTGAAGCGCCTCCGTACGCTCAGCACCCGTGGCCTCTTGCTCGCGCTCGTGGCAGCCGTCCTCGTGGTGTCCGCGACCGGCACGGCGATCGCGCTCGCCGCAGGGGGCTCCGGCGGCCCGACACCGGCCGCGAAACCCCTCGACCAGGCGATCCACGACGCGCTCGCTGCGTCGCGCCCGGCCGGGATCACTGCTCGCATTCGTTTCACGAACAACCTGTTCCCCTCCGGGGCGCTGCTCGGCAACGGGGCGTCCGCGCTGATGACAGGCGCCACCGGCCGACTCTGGGTCGCCGCCGACGGTCGGGCCAGGCTGGAGCTGCAGTCGGATGCCGGTGACGTCCAGATCGTCTGGACTCCGCCCACGGTCACCGTGTACGACGCCTCGTCGAACACCGTCTACCGCGCGACCCTTCCGCACGACACAGCCGGGTCGTCCGGCGCTCCGGACAACGGAGCCCCCGCGCTCTCGCAGATCGACGACCTCCTCGCGAGGCTCGGCGCGCACGCGACGATCTCCGGCGCCGAGCCGACGAATGTCGCGGCCCAGCCTGCGTACAGCGTCACGCTCTCCCCGAAGCACGACGGGGGTCTTCTCGCCTCCGCCGAGCTCGCCTGGGACGCCGCCGCGGGTGTGCCGCTGCGCGTCGCGATCTTCGGAGAGGGGAGCTCGGCACCCGCTCTTCGACTCGAGGTGACCGACATCTCCTACGGCCCGGTCGCGCCGGACACGGTGACCGTCTCTCCACCCGCGACCGCCAAGGTCGTCGATCTCGGCACGATCGGCAAGCACACGACCGGTACGACCGGGGACAGCCCTCCGGTCACCGGGCCGGCCGCCGTCCAGGCGGCGGCTGGCTTCCCGGTCACCGCGCCCGACACGCTCCTCGGTCTGCCGCGGCGCGACGTCCGCCTGGTCGGCGAAGGCGACTCCCGGGCGGTGCTCGTCGTCTACGGCGAAGGGCTCGGGGCGGTGTTCCTCGTCGAGCGGCAGGCGGGTGACCAGCCCGCCGGCGGGGGCGCCCTCGCGAGCCTGCCGGCCGTGGCGCTCGACGGCGTGACGGCGCACGAGCTCTCGACGCAGCTGGGGACGATCCTCACCTGGCGCCGGGCCGGGGTCGACTTCGTCCTGGCGGGCTCGCAGCCGGCGGCCGCCGCCGAGGCGGCGGCGCGCGTGCTCGGATGAGCGACCTCCTCCCCGTCGATGCGCGCGGGCTCGTGAAGTGCTACGGCGCAGTGCTCGCGGTCGACGGTGTCGACCTGACGGTCGAGCGCGGGGACGTGTTCGGCTATCTCGGCCCGAACGGGGCGGGCAAGACGACCTCGCTGCGGATGCTCCTGGGACTGATCCGCCCGACCGCGGGCTCGGTCAGCCTCTTCGGGCGAGACCCGCTCCAGGACGGTGCAGCGGCCCTCGCGGGGGTGGCGGGCTTCGTCGAGGGGCCGACCTTCTATTCGTATCTCTCGGGGCGGAAGAACCTCCGGCTCCTCGCCGACTACGACGAGCCGAGCTCCCGCTGCCGGATCGACGAGGTGCTCGAGCTCGTCGACCTCCGCGACCGCGCGAAGGACAAGGTGGGCGGCTACTCCCACGGTATGCGGCAGCGGCTCGGGATCGCCGCTGCCCTGCTGCGGGAACCGCAGCTGTTGCTGCTCGACGAGCCCACGACCGGGCTCGACCCCGCGGGCATGCGCGACATGCGGCGCCTCGTCCGCCGGCTTGCCGAGGAGGGGATCACGATCGTCCTCTCGAGTCATCTGCTCTACGAGGTCGAGGAGCTCTGCAACCGGGTCGCGATCATCCGCAGCGGACGGATCGTCTACCAGGGAGCCCTCGGCGACCTCCTCGCGACCGCCGCGAGCAGCTACGTCCTGCGCGCCACGGAGATCGAGCGCGCCGGCATCGTCTGCCGTGCGCAGGCGGGCATCGAGGACGTCGGCGTCGTGGACGGCCACGTCCGCTTCGTCGCGGACGAGGATGCCGTCGCCGCGCTCTCCATCGCGCTCGGGCAGGCGCGGATCGGTGTGACCGCCCTCGTGCCGGAGCGCGAGACGCTCGAGGATCTGTTCCTCGGGCTGACGGGCGGCGAGTCGAGCGACCGTGACCGCGAGCGGGAGGCGGTCGCGTCGTGACCGGGGTCCTGAGCGTCTACCGGTGGGAGATCGTCAAGCTGCTGGCCCAGAAGCGCACGTACCTCGGGGTGGGCGCCGCCGCGCTCGTCCCGATCATCTTCGTCACTGTGCTCGTCTTCCAGAGCGGCGGTCCCACCGACGTCCCGCTCGGTCGCTACATCCGCGACACCGGTCTCGCGGTGCCCTTCGTCGTCCTGTTCTTCATGTCGATCTGGGGCCTGCCGCTGATCACGGCGCTCGTCGCCGGGGACATCGTCGCCTCGGAGAGCCAGAGCGGGACGCTCAAGACGATCCTCACGCGCTCGCGCGAGCGCGGACAGGTCTTCGCCGGCAAGGTCCTGGCGGCGTTGACGTACACAGCCACGGTCGTCGTGGCCATGGCGGCGGTCGGGCTGCTCGCCGGCAGCCTCGCCTGGGGATTCCGGCCGCTCACGTCCCTGTCGGGAACCGAGGTGTCCGCGGGTCACGGGCTCGCGCTGCTGACGGCGAGCATGGCGATCTACTTCCTCCCGCTCGCGGGTGTCGCGGCCTTCGGGCTCATGCTCTCGACCCTGACCCGCAACAGCGCCGCCTCGGTGGTCGGCACGTTGATGTTCGCGCTCCTGATGCAGCTGCTCGGCGTGTTGCCCGGAACCGAGAGCTTCCGCGCGTATCTGCTGGGGACCCAGTTCGACGCCTGGCACGGGTTCCTACGTGTTCCCGCGGACTGGACCCCGGTGATCCGGGCGCTCTGGGTCTGCGCGCTCTATATCGCGATCCCCCTCTCGGCCGCCTACGTGGTCTTCCTCCGGCGCGACGTCACAAACGGGTGACGGCGTCGCCCGTCAGCGCCAGATGCCGACGATCGGTTGCGCTGTGCGCGAGCGCCCGAGCCGGGGGAGGCGCCAGGCGTCCTCGACCGTGCGGAGCAGGGAGTAGTGGTCGAGCGGGGCTCGGGCGCGTGCGCCGGGCCGGACGAGCGGCCCGAGGACGAGTCCCGGCACCCGGCCGCCGCCTCCGGCATCGCCCGTGCCCTCGTCGAAGACGACGTACAGGACCCCGCGCGCGAGCTCTCGGCTCCGGAGCAGTGGCCCGAGGAACGCTCGGAGCCAGGCGTCTCCGGTCGACACCGGGCAGTCGTGCATGTCGTGGCACAGGTCCGGCACCACGAGCGAGAAGTCCGGCAGCGCATGCGCCCCGAGGTCGTGCCCGAACTGCGTCAGCGGGACGATCCGGCGCAGCCGCTCCGGGCGGGCGGCGACGTCCTCGAAGTACAGGAGCGGGTCGTGCTTCTTCGCGTAGCGGCCCGCGGACGAGCCCGTGAAGCCCGGGGCCGGCAGCCCCTCCGCATACGTCTTCCACGTCTTTCCTGCCCGTTCGAGCGTGTCCGCCAGGTTCCGTGCCGCGACTCCGCACCTCGTGCAGTCGCTGGTCACTCCTTGCGTCGAGCCCGAGACGAGCGCGAGGTAGTTGGGCAGGCTCGGGTGGGCGACGCCGCGGTAGTCGGTCAGCAGGGCGTAGCGCTCGGCGAGCGCAGCGAACGTCGGAGCGTGACCGCTCCCGATCACCTCGGGGTATCCCTTGTTCTCGAACACGACGACCACGACCTTGTCGACCGCCGGGACACCCGGCCGACCGGCTCCGGCCGCGGCGCCCGCCGTGGACACGACGACGGACAGCGCCAGCACGGCGGCCGACGCTCCTGCACGGGTCGCGCGGAGGTGCGCCCTCGAACGGGTCCGCCTCATCCGGATGATTGTGCTCCTCCCCCGACGACCGATCGTTCTTCCTCGAAGGCGCGACTCGCGTTCGCCGGCCCGAGCACGGGGTGCGAGCGTCAGGCGGTCTCGTCCGTTGGCGGCGCGGTCCCGTGCACCTGGCCGGCGACGCTGCCGTCCCGCGCGATGCGGAGGGTGAGGGCGACGTTCAGCCGCTGGTGGGCGGAGCGCAGCGCCGCAACGAGACGGGTCCCGCTGAGCGAGGTGATCTCGCCGCGATAGAGCGGCGTCGTCGTCCCCATGCGGACGCGACTCTGCTCCATTGCGACGCCGCCGTCCTCGAGCGGGATGCCGTGGATGAGGATCTCGAGATGGTCCTTCGTCGGGCCGCTGAGCGCGCCGTCGATGCGCACGGTGATCCGTCCCTGCTCGTTCTGCGGATCGACGGTCAGGCGGCCGGCGTACCGCGCAGTGAACGGGGCGCGCACGACGGCCGGGGGCAGCGACGCACGCCCCGTGCGCGCGACGCGCGGGGCCGGTCGGCCGAGAGCGCCCCGGGCGGTGGTGCCTCCGGCCCGCGCGGACCAGGCGGGGGCGAAGGGCCCGCCGAGCGCCCAGGCCGTGGCGGCGAGAACGGCGGCGGCGGCAGCCCCGGCGGCGAGCGGACGGGGACGTGAGCCCCTCCCCGCCGGCGCGAGGAGCCTGATCGCGAGCAGCGTGCCCACGAGGCCGACGCTCGTCGCGTACAGCGCGACGGCCCACGTCGTCCGCGTGTCGCTGCCGGTGCCGAGGCCGTGGAGCGTCGCGGCCCCGTAGACGGCGAAGGCCAGGACGTGGATCTGCCGCCAGAGGCGATGGCCGATCCGGTGCCGCAGGCGCGTGCTGACCCAGACGGCGAGCAGCAGGTAGAGCGCGACGATGCCGAGGCTCATCCAGATCGGGCGGTAGTGGCTCGCGAACGGGACGAGCACGGCCGCCAGGCCGAAGTGGGTGAACGGGTCGACGGCGACCGCGACGACGTGGACGGCGATGAAGACGAGTGCGAGGAGCGACACGTAGCCGTGGAGCTCGTTCGTGACGAGCCGCGGCCAGCGGCTCGACTGCCAGCGATTGCGGAGAACCAGCCCGAGCGACACCGCCGCAGTCAGGAGGACGTAGGAGATCAGCCCGCCCGCGCGGGCCGTGTCCCACGTGACCGTGCTCCAGTTGCTCATGCGGCGTCGGAAAGGCTGTGACCGGGCCAGCGTCCGACGCGGATCCGCCTGCCGGCCTCGGTCACGAGCAGCCCCGCGAGCCCGACCCGCTCGAGCAGTCCGGGACCGAGGCGGGGCCCGGCGACGAACGCGGCGGTTGCGCCGACCTCCGCAGCCCGGCAGGTGCTTCCGGCGACCGTCACCGCGCGAAGCCCGGTCACGGCGGGCTCGCCGGTGTCCGGGTCGACGAGATGGTGTCGCGTGACGTCCCCCTGCCGCCAGCGGCGTCGGGCCGTCCCGGAGGTGGCGAGCGCGCCCCGGACGAGCGGCACGACCTGCCGGTCGGGATCGCCTTCCACGAGCACGCCCCACGCCCGCCTTCCGGGAGGCAGGCCGAGGACGGCGAGGTCGCCGCCGGCGCTGACGAGCGCCGTCTCGATCCCGAGGCTCCCGAGCAGCTCGAGCGAGGCGTCCACGGCCATGCCCTTCGCGATCCCGCCCACGTCGAGGCGGCTCCCCGCGGGCAGCGTGACGGTGCCTGCGGAGCGGTCGACGACGATCCTCCGCCAGGCGCCGCCGCCCCGGGGCCGCCCGGCCGCCGGAGGCGCGTCGCCGATCTCCTCGAACGAGCGGTCGTAGCCGATGCGGACGAGCTCGTGCCCGAGCGTGGGATCGAAGAGCCCTCCGGTCGCGCGTGCCGCGTCGAGGGCTGCCTCGACCGCGGCGAGGAGGATCGGGCCCACCGCCACCGGGGTCCCGGCCCGAGCGTTGAGCCGGGAGAGCTCGCTCTCCGGCCGGAACCGGCTGAGCGCGCTCTCCCAGGTCGAGAACACGCTCTCGACGGCCCGCGTCGCGTGTGCGGCGCGGGCGGCGACGAGCACGTGGACGTCCGAGCCCATCGCGCGGAATCGGTGCGACGACATCCCGCCCGGGACTGCGAGCTCAGGAGACATTCGTCTGGGCGACCGGCGGCGCAAGCGGCGCCGAGGAGCCGTCGTCGAACGCGAAGCCGTCGGCCTGCTGGTCGAAGTACGCGGCCGGAGCGGCGCGCGGGGGAGACGGGGTCTTTGGCGCGCCCTTGGTCGATCCCACTGCGTGCTGCGCCGCGAGCCCGAGGAACGCCGCGAACCCGAGCGCCGAGCCCAGCACGGCGCGACGCCGCAGCTGCCCGAGCCGCTGCGTGTGTCGGCGTCGCGTGCGGTCGCGTGCGTCGACTGACTCCACGGCCTCACAGTAGGCGGGTGAGATGAGACGTCGATGAGAGCGGGCTCAGCCGGTGGGGCGTGTCGGGAGCGAGATCCAGACGTCCGCTCCCGTGCGGTTCGCGGCGATGCCCGCCTTGCCGCCGTGCGCCTGCGCGACCGCGTCCACGATCGCGAGGCCCAGCCCGCTGCCGCCGCGAGTGCGTGCGTCGTCGCCCCTCGAGAACCGCTCGAAAGCGCGCACGGCGACGTCGGGTGGGATACCGCGGCCCTCGTCGAGGACGTGGAGCTCCGTCGCCGTGGCGACCGCTCTCGCGCGGATCGTGACCGTTCCCCCTCCGTGACCGAGTGCGTTGTCGACGAGGTTCCGGAGCGCCTGCTCGAGGCGCAGCCGGTCGGCCCACACCTCGGTGCCCGCTGGGACGTCGACCGCGATTCGCCGGTGCTCGCCCGAGGCGCGCTCGGCGAATCGGTCGGCCGTCGCCTGCGCCAGCTCCCCGACGTCGACGGGCTCGATCCGCAGGGCGAGCGCGTCCCGATCGGATCTCGCGACGAGGAGCAAGTCCTCCGCGAGGAGGGCGAGCCTGTCGGTCTCCTCGGCGGCAGAGGTCACAGCTGCGCGGAGCTCGTCCGCGCTCCGCGGTCGGCGGAGAGCGAGCTCGAGCTCGGCCTTGAGGAGGGCGAGCGGCGTGCGCAACTCGTGGCTCGCGTCGGCGACGAAGCGGCGCTCGTGCTCCAGCGCAGCCTCGAGCCGCGTCAGCATCTCGTTCAGCGTCAGCGCGAGATCGCGGATCTCGTCGCGGCTGGGCGGCACGGGGAGCCGGGCGCCGGGCGTGGTCGCCGAGATCACGCCTGCTCGCCGACGCATGGACTCGACGGGACGCAGCGCGGCGGCGGCCAGGAGATAGCCTCCGACCGTCGCGAGGAGCAGTCCGACGGGGCCGGCGACGATCAGCCCGCGGACCAGGTGGCCGAGCGTCTCCTCCGTCTCGCTGAGCGGCCGTGCGACCACGAGCACCCGCGCGCCGTCGGGAGCGGCCAGCGCGCGCCACTGGTTGCGCTCCCCGGCGCCGAGGGAGATCGTCGTCAGGACGTCGCCTCGCCGCGCAGCTGCCAGCGTGCCGGGGTCGAGGAGGGTGGAGAGCGAGGCCGGTTCCGATCGCACGACCCGTCCGTCCGGGCCCACGACCTGCGCCACCATCCCCGACTGCCGCGCGTCGGCGTCGAGCAGCGAGCCCTCCTCCGGGTGGGCGAGCGACTCCGCCGACTGTGCGCGCAGGGTCTGGTCGACCGAGCTCCGCAGCGCGGCCCCGACGCGGAGGTAGACGAACGCGCCGAGGAGGACGAGGAGCGCAGCCATCGAGACCGCGAAGGCTGCGGCGAGGCGCCACCGGATCGGGATCGTCTTCAGCATCCCGGGGGCTCGCGCAGCCGGTAGCCGACGCCGCGCACCGTCTCCAGCGAGTGGCAGCCGAACGGCCGGTCGATCTTCTCGCGCAGGTAGCGCACGTACACGTCGACGACGTTCGAGCGGGTCTCGTATGCCATGTCCCACCCTCGCTCGAGCAGCTCGAGGCGCGAGAGCACCTTGCCCGGCTGCCGCATGAAGACCTCGAGGAGCGTGAACTCCTTCGCCGAGAGGTCGAGCTCGGTGTCGCCCCGCCAGACCCGGTGGGCCGCGGGGTCGAGGCGCAGCGAGCCGACCTCGAGCACCGTCGGCCGCCGGACCGGCCCGCGTCTCGCCAGCGCGCGGAGCCGCGCCAGGAGCTCCGGGAACGAGAACGGCTTCGCGAGGTAGTCGTCGCCGCCGGCATCGAGGCCGCCCACCCGGTCGGCGACGGCGTCGCGTGCGGTGAGGAAGAGCACCGGCGTCCACACGTCGAGGGCGCGGAGCTCCCGGCAGACCTCGAACCCGTCCCGGCCCGGCAGCATCACGTCCAGGACGATCGCGTCGTACGGGGTCGAGCGGGCCATCCAGACGGCGTCGTTGCCGGTCGTCGCGACGTCCGTCGGATGCCCCTCTTCGCCGAGGCCGCGGGCGAGCAGGCCCGCGAGCTTCGGCTCGTCCTCGACCACCAGAACGCGCATCGCGTGCATTGTGGTCGCCGCGCGTGGACCCGGGGCGGCCGCTCTCATCGTCCTCTCATCCGCGTCCGCTCCCATTCGCCCGTGCTCGACGTGTCGCGAGAGGGGGAGACGAGGGCGAGCGTGTCCGTGCGCTCGGCGGCGCGCGCGGGCGGCAGCGAGGGCAACCGCCGGCTGACGGGCGCGACCGCGGCCGTCCTGCTCGTACTGCTCGCGGCCGAGGGGGTGACGCTCCTCGCGATCCGCCCGCTCGTCTCGGCGCACGTCTTCATCGGCATGTTGTTGCTGCCGCCCGTCGCTCTCAAGCTCGCCAGCACCGGCCATCGCTTCGTGCGCTACTACACGGGGCACGGGGCGTACCGCGCCGACGGCCCTCCGCACCCGTTGCTGCGCCTGCTCGGTCCGGTCGTCGTGCTGGCCACCGCGGCGCTGTTCGCGAGCGGCGTGGGTCTCGTCGTGCTCGGCCCGGGGGGCGGCGCCGTGCTGGGCCTCCACAAGGCGAGCTTCGTCGTCTGGTTCGCCGCCATGGGGGCGCACGTCCTCGCGCACGTGGTTCGCGTGCCGCGCCTCGCGTCCGCGGACTGGCGACGGCACGAAGCGCTCCCGGGCGCCGCCCTGCGTCGGTGGCTCCTCGCCGGATCGCTCGTCGCGGGACTGATCCTCGCGGTCGCCACCGTGCACCTCGCCGGCCCGTGGCACCACTTCGTCGGGTTCGACGGGTAGTCGACCCGGACGGGCGAGCCGTCCTGTCAGGCGTCCCAGCGGACGACGATCGATCGTCCGACGGCGGGGAGCGGCAGCGACGCGGCTTCCGCCTCGACCGCGTCGCGTTCGGCCCGCGAGAGCCGGCGCCAGGGCTGGATCGTCACGTTCGCGTGCGCACGTCGCCAGGTCCCGACGATCTGCCCCGCGACGAGCACCGCACCCGGCCAGACGCGCGTCGTCCAGAGCGCTGTGCGATGCCGGGCCTCGGAGACCAGCAGCTCGCGATCGGCTCCCTGGAGGAGGTAGTACGCGTCCCCGCTCGGCAGGAGCCGCGCCGCGGCCGCGGGACGTGCGGCGTCGCGGAAGCCCGGCTCGTCGCGGGACAGGATCCATGCGTCCCCGATCGGTGTCCGCACCGCCGTCAGCGAGCGGGTCAGCGCGTCGAACGTCGCCTCGGCCTGCGCAGGGCCGATGCCCGCCCAGACGGCGAACGCCGCCGGGGTCGAAGGGCCGAAGACGTGCAGGTACCTGCGGGCCAGCTCACGGCGCGCCTCGAGCGGCTCGACCGTGGGCCGCGGCACCGTCCAGACGGTCGGCGCCCGGGCCCCGGCCCAGCGGATCAGCACCGTGCCGGTCGTCGACGCGTAGCGGAGCCGGTTCGAGTCCTCTCCCACGCCACGTCCTGCCTCTCCGTCGGTCATGCGCCGACCGGCGAGGAATGCCTGCAGGCGGGCGGCGAGGTCCTCGGCGACCCGGCGGGCGCGCCCGTCCTCCGGCAGCCTCGCGAGCGTGAAGACCGCGTGGTCGCGTGCCGGCACCACGTACGTGCTGAACCGCGGCCCCCAGACCTGGACGAGCGACGGATGCTCCCAGGTGGACGGGCCCGCTCCCTCGACGCGCGCGTGGATCGAGAGGAGCGCGGCGCGCGGCATGCTGTCCTGCAGCCCCGCCCACGCAGCACGTCGGAGAGAGCGCGCACCGGCCGGAAGTCGCTCGTCGAGGGCGCCGACGCCCCTTCGGAATGCGAGGATCTGCGACCTGGTGAGGGCGAGCCGGGTCGTCGTCACCTGACAACGAGGTCGCGTGCGTCCGCGGACACGGTTGGCTGATGAGGCGGCATCTCCGCCGCGAGTCTAGGACGGGTGCGCGCGAAGCACTCGTCGCAGGACGACGCTCTGTCGGCGGTGCGCGCTGTGCGAGTGCGATGCAAGGCGGCGAGGAGGCCGATGTGCAGGGATATCGGGACACCCAGGACGTAGTAGCGTGCCGCGCAACGCGTTCCGGCGGCACAGGGCCTTCGTTCTGCGGAGTTCCAAGCTCGTCTCACCACCAAGGAGGGAACGTGAATCGCACCACCGTCTCGACCGTGATCCTCGTGGCCGCCCTGGCGTGCGCGACGGCGGCTCCCGCCCACAGCGCGTCCCGCACCTGCGCCACGGGCGGTCTCGTCGTCTGGATGGACACGAACGGCGACGGCGCGGCGGGGACGGTGTACTACCACCTCGAGCTCACGAACCTCTCCGGCCACACGTGCACGCTGCGAGGCTTCCCCGGCGTCTCCGCCGTCAAGCTCGGCGGCGGGCGGATCGGGAGCGCGGCCGGTCGGGACCCGGCGACCCCGGTGAAGACGATCAGCATCGCGAACGGCCGCACGGCGAAGGCGACCCTCGGGATCGTCTCCGCGGGCAACTTCCCGAGCTCCAAGTGCAGGCAGACGACGGCGGCCGGGCTCAGGATCTATCCCCCGAACCAGACCGCGTCGAAGGTCGTTCCGTTCCCGTTCGCGGCGTGCTCGCGCACGGGGCCGATCTTCCTCAGGGTGCGAGCCGTCACGTAAGCGGCGCCTCGTTTCCACGCCCGCCTCTCCGCGCCGCCGGGGCGAGCTCAGCCGCGCGCCGGGCGCGGCCCCGCACGGACACGGGCGTCGGTGGTGATCGCTCTCGGCGCCTCTCTCGCATCGCCCGACGGGCGGAGCTGTGCCCGGCGGCAGGGCACGAGGATCTCCTGGACGACGATGTCGACGATCGCGGCCGCCGGGACGGCGACGAACGCTCCGGCTGCGCCGCCGAGAGCAGGAGGATCGAGGCGATCGTGAGCACCGCGAACAGAAGGCCGACGTAGATCGGCAACGCGCGGTCGACCAGAGAGTGGCGGGCGACGGGCGTGGCCGTCGCTGCGGGATACCCGCCGGCAGCGAGTCGGGAAACGGGCGGACGGCACCGACTTCGGTTTCGAGAGCGGCCGGTCTATGATCGTGCCGTGTCGGCCTTCGTGGACGAGCTGCGATCCGTACAGCTGTTCGGCGAGCTCAGCCAACGCCAGCTGAGGCAGCTGGCCCGGCTCGTGAAAGAGCGTCGCTACCGGTCAGGGGTGACGATCGTCGAGCAGGGCACGATGAGCGGGATCGGGTTCTTCATCGTCGCCGACGGCGAGGCCTCGGTCAGCGTCGACGGAGCGGAGCTCGCACGGCTCGGCCCCGGCGATCACTTCGGCGAGCTGGCCCTCGTCACCAAGGAGGCCCGCACGGCGTCCGTGACGTCGGTCACGGAGCTGCGCTGCCTGGTGATCGCGTTCTGGGACTTCCGCTCCTTCGCGCGGAAGAACCCGGAGGTCACGTGGAAGCTTCTCCAGCACGTCGCCGCGCTGCTCGTCGCCGAGCGCGACCGCAACGCGCTCGCGAGCCTCACGCGCGAGAGCCTCGCGCTCGCCTGAGCACCGCTCTGCTGCGGAAAACCCGCAGGCGGCCTGCCCGGTATCGCGGAGGCTCGGGTGCTCCCGGCGCGCGTACGTTCCCACGGTCACCGACGAACGGAGGAGCGAACGATGTCCAGTCACCCCGCGACGGTTCCCGCACCGCGCCGCGAGTCCGGCTCGCGGGGTGCGAGCGCCGGCTGGAAGGTCGCGGTGCTTCTGCTCGGCATCGCGGTCGGGGTGCTCGCGATCGCCGCGGTCGCCGCGGTCCAGGCGGCCGACGAGGCGCGAGACGACGTCGCCGCGGCCGGTCACGCGAGCGCGACGCCGGCCACAACCCATGACCACTCGTCCCAGGCCGCGGCGAGCCAGAGCCTCCCCCTGCAGAGCTTCGCCGGGACGACGGCGGCCGACGCGGACGCGCTGGCCGAGGCGCACGTGCCCTACGACGCCACGCTGCCGGCCGTGCCGCCGGGTGACCTCGTGAAGATCCACATGACCCTCAAGGACATGGTCGTCGAGATCGCGCCCGGCGTGAAGTACAACACGTGGGCCTTCGACGGCCACGGCGCGCCGGGGCCGATCCTGCACGTGCGCGAGGGCCAGACCGTGCAGATGACGCTCACGAACGGCGGCTCGATCCCGCACTCGATCGACTTCCATGCGGCCCGCATCGCGCCGAACCTCGCGTTCCGAGACGTCGCGCCCGGTGAGTCCTTCAGCTTCCGCTTCAGGGCCAGCGATCCCGGCGTCTTCATGTACCACTGCGGCACCAAGCCTGTCCTTGCGCACATCGCGAACGGGATGTACGGCGCACTCGTCGTCGATCCGGCCACGCCCTTGCCGAAGGCCGACAGGCAGTACGTCCTCGTCGCGAGCGAGTGGTATCTCAACGGCGACGGCGTCTCGACGCCTGCCTCGCTCGACATGAGCAAGGCACGCGCAATGCTGCCCGACTGGACGACGTTCAACGGGTACGCGAACCAGTACGTCACGCATCCGCTCACTGCGAAGCCGGGCGAGACCGTCCGCTTCTACGTCGTCGCGGCGGGCCCGACGCTCGACACGAACTTCCACGTCGTCGGGACGATCCTCGACCGCGCCTGGGTGAACGGCGACATGAGCCATCACCAGACCGGCGTGCAGACGGTCGCCGTGCCTGCGGGGGGCGGGGCGGTGTTCGACGTGAAGATCGACCAGGAGGGTCTGTACCCGTTCGTCAGCCATGCGTTCGCGCACGTCGACCTCGGGCAGGTCGGCCTGCTCAAGGTCGGCAACCCGAAGGGCACGATGACGCACTGAGCGCGGGCGTATCCCGAGGTGCCCGCTGTCGGCGGCGGGCACCTCGGGTCTCCCCCTCGGCTCGGGCCTTCCGGCCCGATGCAGTGCTTGTCCTGTGAACGTGTTTGCGCCGGGCTGCGGCGTCAGGCGCCGACCCGCACCGAGGTGTTGCCGCGGCGCGCGTAGAGGGCCGCGGCGCCGGCCCCCGCGGCGACTCCGAAGCCGGCCAGGAGCCCGCGGCGCCGACCGTTGCCGGCGATCCCGAGGCGCCGCCTGAGCTTCCGCCGCGCGAGGCGCAGCACGACCCAGCCGATCAGCGCGTTCCGTCTGGTGAAGATGTGCATGGCGACGGTGTACCCGCGTCCGGCCGATCGAAACCGGCCCGGGCCGCCGTCAGCCCCGCCCGTCGTCGGTCGGCCCGCGGAGCACCTTGCCCGGGTTCATGATCCCCTGCGGGTCGAACAGTTCCTTGATCCCACGCATCAGCGGCAGCAGGTCGCCGTGCTGGCGCTCGAGCGCCGCGAGCTTGCCGAGCCCGATCCCGTGCTCGCCCGTGCAGGTGCCCCCGCGCGCGATGGCGTCGGCGACGAGCACCTCGACGAGCTCGTCGGAGGCCGCGACCTCCGCCGGGTCGTCCGGGTCGACCTGGAGCGCGACATGGACGTTGCCGTCGCCGGCATGACCGAGGATCCCTCCGACGAGGCCGCGGCGGTCGACCTCGGTGCGGGCCAGCGAGACCGCGGCGCCGAGCTCCGAGAGCGGTACGCAGATGTCCGTCGCGCGCTGCCGTCTCCCCGGCGCCATCGCCGCCGCGGCGAGCGCCGCGGAATGGCGGGCCGCCCACAGCCGGCGTCTCGCGGTCGGGTCGCGCTCCGCCACGACGTCGGTCGCGCCCTCGCCCTCCGCGACGGCACGCACGAGCTCGAGGTCGGACTCCACCGATCCCTCGGTGCCCGCCGCCTCGACGAACAACGTCGTGACGGGCGGGTAGTCCGTTCCCTCGTGGGCGTTGATCGCGGTCATCGTCCAGCCGTCGACGAGCTCCGCCCGTGTCACGCCCGCGCCGCCCGCGACGATCCCCGCGGCCGCGCGCGCCGCCGCTCCGACGTCGGGGAACGCGATCCGGAGCACGACCGCGTGGTCGGGGATGCCGTGGAGGCGAACGGTCAGCTCGGTGAGCACGGCGAGCGTCCCCTCCGAGCCGATCAGCACGCCGAGCAGGTCGTAGCCGGCGGACGTCTTCGGCGCCCTGCTCCCCGCCCGCACCACACCACCGCCGGGCAGCACTGCCTCGACCGCGAGGACGTTCGCGCGCATCTTGCCGTAGCGCACCGTCGTCGTCCCCGCCGCGTTGGTCGCAGCCATGCCGCCGAGCGTCGCGTCGGCGCCCGGGTCGACGGGGAAGAAGAGCCCGTGCTCCGCTGCGGCGCGCTCGAGCGCGCTCCTCGTGACCCCCGGCTGGACGGTTGCCGAGAGGTCGGCGGGGGAGAGCTCGAGGATGCGGTCCATCCTCGTCAGGTCGAGGGAAATGCCGCCTGCGACCGGGATCACGTGCCCCTCGAGGCTCGAGCCCGCCCCGAAGGGGACGACCGGCACGCGGTGCCGGTCCGCGAGCGCGAGCACGGACGAGACCTCGTCGGTCGTCCGCGCGTACACGACGACGTCGGGTCTCCGCGGCCGGTGGAACGAGATGTCCTCGGCGTGGAGGTCCCGCTCGGACAGACCCGTCGAGACGCGGCTCTCGTCGCCGAGGGCGCCGACGAGCGCGACTCGGAGCTGCTCGGGACTCAGGCTTCGGCTCCCGGTCACCTCGGCACCCATCGCCGTCAGTCTGCTCGAAGCCACGGTCGCGTGGGACACTGCGCGCATGCCCGAGGCCCGGCTACGGGAGACGAAGAACGGCCCGGTGGTCGACGGAGAGGGCTGGTTCGTCCTGAACGCACGCGACTCACGCTGGCGCGACGTCGGACCGCTCGGCTCCTACTGCAACTTCGAGGGGAGACGGCGCTTCCCCCACTTCGGGATCAACGTCAGCGTCCTCGAGCCCGGCGAGCGGATCGGGATGTACCATCGCGAGAACGCGCAGGAGGCCTTCCTCGTGCTGGCCGGGGAGTGCACGCTGATCGTCGAGAACGAGGAGCGGCGGCTGACCGCCTGGGACTTCTTCTACTGCGCGCCGGGGACACCCCACATCATCGTCGCGGCCGAGGGGCAGTCGGCCGTCGTTCTCGCCGCCGGCGCACGTGGGCGGGGAGTCGGCGGCGGCGTGCAGTACCTCGTCAGCGAGACTGCGGCCGCCCACGGCGCGAGCGTCGCCGTCGAGACGGATGACTCGTCCGTTGCGTACGCCGAGGTGCGCGCCACGCTGCCGCGCTCCACGTGGTGTCCGTACCGCGAGGGCTGGCTGCCCCGAACGGACGTCTGACGCTACTTCTGGCGGGGCTGCCAGCCGAACCGCTTCGCCGCGACCACGAAGCCCGCGACCCCCCACGCCACCAGCACGACGACCGCGGTCGGGTCGCTCGTCAGGTACTCGCCGTGCAGGTACGCGCCCTTCGTGAGCCTGAGCAGGTACGTGAGCGGGAGCACGTCCGCGACCGCCTGGAGCGCGCGCGGGTAGTCGTTCGTGGAGCCGAACGAGCCGGAGAGGAACGCCATCGGCAGCACGATGAGGTTGACGACCGCGGAGGCTCCCTCGTCGGAGCGGATCAGCGAGGCGACGCCGAAGCCCATCCCGGCGAACGCGGCGACGCCGACCAGGAGCACGAGCACGAGCGCGACCCAGCTCGCCGGCCCGTCGGCGCTGAAGAGCACGAAGCCGAGCAGGACCGTGAGCGCCATCTGCAGCAGGAACACGACGAGCGTGGAGAGGAGCACGGCGGCCAGGTACGTCGCGGCCGGGAGCGGCGTGGCGCGCACCCGCTTGAGCATGCCGGACTCGCGTCTGACCACCAGCGAGATCGCGAGCCCGGCGAGCGCCGTGTTCGCGCAGCCGTACCCGAGCATGCCCACGAGGAGCACGTCCACCGCGCGCTCGCCGTCGATCGTGTTGCTGTAGACCGAGCCGAGGAGCAGGAACAGCATCGGCGGGAACACGAAGACGAACACCGCCGACTCGCGGTTGCGCCAGAAGAGACGCTGCTGCATGCGCAGCTCGTGGAGCAGCAGGCGCATGCGTTGCGTCGCCCCGGCGGTCGAGGCCGGCGCCGAGGGCGAGGGGTCGTGGGCGTGCGACGAGGTCACTCCGGCCCGGCGTCGTCCTCGTCGACGAGCCCCAGGTAGACGTCCTCGAGGGTCGGCCTGCGCACCTCGAGCCCTTCCAGCTCGCGCCCCTCCGCCACGGCTGCCGTGGTCAGCTCGGCGAGCACGCGCGTCGGCTCGGTCGTCGAGACGACGACGTCGCGTCCGTTCTCGCGATACCGCACCTCGACCTCCGGCGTCACGCCGATCAGCTCGTTCGGCGTCCCGATCCGCACCAGCCGTCCCTCGCGGATCACCGCCACGCGGTCGGCGAGCTGCTGGGCCTCGTCGAGGTAGTGGGTGGTGAGCACGATCGTCTTGCCGAGCGAGCGGAGCGAGCGGACGAGCTCCCACGCGCTGCGCCGCGCGCTCGGGTCGAAGCCCGTCGTCGGCTCGTCGAGGAACACGAGCTCCGGATCGCCGACGAGGGCGACGCCGAGATCGAGTCGCCGCTTCTGTCCGCCGGAGAGCGTCTTCACCTGCGCGTCCACCTGCTCGCCGAGGCCGACGAGCTCGATCACCTCGTCGACGTCCCGCGGACGGCGGTAGTAGCCGGCGAACATCTCGTGCACCTCCCGCACGGTGAGCAGGGCGGGCAGGTCGGACTGCTGCAGGACGACCCCGATCTGCTCCCGGTGCGCCGAGCCCGCCTGCCACGGGTCGACGCCGAGCACCTCGACGTCGCCCCCGTCGCGCGGCCGGTACCCCTCGAGGATCTCGACCGTCGTCGTCTTGCCGGCTCCGTTCGGGCCGAGCAGGCCGAACACCTCGCCGGGCAGGACCTCGAAGTCGACGCCGCGGAGCGCCTCGTGGTCGCCGTAGGACTTGCGCAGCGAGCGGACCCGGATCGCGGCGGCGTGTGCGCTCACGGGTCGAGCTCGAGCGGGAACGACTCGCCCACCTGGAACCCCGGGTCGTTCCCGCTGACCGCGAGCATGATCCCCGAGCAGTCGGGCTGGTGACACACGGCCGCGACGGGGCCGTCGAGACCCGAGACCGCAGTGCGCAGCGACTCGGCCGTCGCTCCGGGGCGGAGCTCCTCGCGGACGAGCAGCTCGCAGCCGAGCTGCTCGGCGACGGGCTCGGCCGTCTGGCGCGCGCGGACGAGCGGGCTCGTGACCACGGCCCGGGGAGGATCGTCGAGCGCGGCGAGCCGCCTGCCGAGACGTTGTGCGCCGTGGCGCCCCGCGTTCGTCAGCTCCCGGAGCTCGTCGGGCTCGCCGGGGGCGGCCTCGGCATGGCGACACAGGTGTACGCGCATCCCCCGCCGAGCATAGTCGCAGCATTCCGGGAAGATCTAAGACAGGCGTAAGAAAGACCCGCTACAACGATGGCATGCACGATCGCGCGATCGGGCGCGCGGCCTTCCTCGGGCTCGTCGGTGCCGGGGTCGCCGGGCTGTTCTACGGACGGGAGGGGATGGGGCTCCTCGGACGCCTCGTCCCGGACGGCGTGCAGTCGATCGTGCCGACCTCGGGCTGGCGGATCTACACGATCGGGGCCTCGATCCCCCGGCTCGACCCCGCCGAGTACCGGCTGACGATCGACGGCGCCGTACGGAGCCCGGTGACGTACACGCTCGCCGACCTCCGACGGCTGCCGCAGGCGGAGCAGGTCTCCGACTTCCAGTGCGTGACGGGCTGGCGGATCCAGAACGTCCACTGGCGCGGCGTCCGCTTTCGCACGCTGCTGGAGGAGGCGGGCCTACGGTCGAACGCGAAGGCCCTGCGGTTCGTCTCGGCCGAGGTGCCCTACGACGACTCGCTCACGCTTCCCCAGGCCCTCGCCGGCGACGTCATGCTCGCGCTCGACATGGATGGGAAGCCGCTCTCGCACGCGCACGGCTTCCCCGCCCGGCTCGTGATGCCCCGCATGTACGGCTACAAGGGCGTCAAGTGGGTGACCCGGATCGAGGCCCGCACGACGCACACGGACCTCGGCTTCTGGGAGCAGCGCGGGTATGACAAGGACGCCTGGATCGGCGCGTCCAACGGATTTTGAGAACCGGGGCGTCGATGGTTCCCCGCTTCGGCAGGACGGAGCGGGCACTCCACTGGGTGCATGCCACGGGGTTCTTCGCGATGCTCGCGAGCGGCCTCGTGCTCTACCTGCCCGCACTCTCGGAGCTCGTGGCGCGCCGGAACCTCGTCAAGAACGTCCACATCTTCACCGCGCTGACGTGGGCCGTCGCGATCTGCCTCGTCGTGGCGCTCGGCGACCGCCGTCGCCTCGCGTCCGACTGGCGCGAGATCGAGGCGCTCGACAGGGACGACCGCCGCTGGCTGCGGGGCGGCCGGGCGGCCCAGGGCCGCTTCAACGCGGGCCAGAAGGTCAACGCGCTCGTGACCGCGGCGTTCGCGGTGCTCTTCGCGCTCTCGGGGTTCTTCCTGTGGCTGGGCGAGCGCGACCACCGCTTCCTGTTCGAGGGAACCGGGACCGTCCACGAGACGCTGACGCTCGTCTCGGTGGCCCTCGTCTCCGGGCACCTGTACCTGGCGCTGATCCACCCCACCACCCGCCATGCGCTGCGCGGGATGACGCTCGGCGAGGTGCGCGAGGACTGGGCGCGCGAGCACCACTCGAAGTGGCTCGAGGAGCGGCGCGGGTTATAACCCGCGCATGGCTGCGTACCGCTACGTCGTCGCGGACGTCTTCACCAGCACGCCGCTGACCGGGAACCAGCTCGCGGTCTTCACGGACGCGCGCGGGCTGGACGGCGAGACCATGCAGGCGCTCGCGCTCGAGATCGGGTTCTCGGAGACCGTCTTCGTCCTGCCGCCCGAGTCGGGCGGTACCGCGCGGATCCGCATCTTCAACCCCCAGGAGGAGATGCCGTTCGCGGGCCATCCGATCCTCGGCACCGCGTTCGTCCTCGGGGCGCCGCTGCAGCGCGGGGTGGTCGAGCTCGAGACGGGCGTCGGTACCGTGCCGGTCTCCCTCGAGCGGGACGAGAGCGGCGCGATTCTGTTCGGTCGGATGAGCCAGCCGGTTCCCCTGGTGGAGGCCGTCGACGAGGCCGCCGTGCTCGCGGCGCTCGGCGCCGACCGTGCCGTGCTCCCCGTCGAGCGCTACGACAACGGCGCCCAGCACGTCGTCGTCGCGCTCGCCTCGGAGGCCGTCGTCGCGGGGCTGCGGCCCGACCGGGACGCGGTCGTCGCGCTGGGGGGGACCGGCGTGAGCACGATCGCGGGATCCGGGAGTCGCTGGCGCAGCCGCATGTTCTGGGCGGGCGGCGAGGACGCCGCCACCGGGTCGGCCGCGGGCCCGATCGCGTGCCACCTGGCCCGCCACGGCGCGATCGGCTGGGGCGAGGAGATCGTGCTCACGCAAGGGGTCGAGATGGGGCGCCCTTCGACCCTGCACGCGCGGGCAGAGGGCCACGCCGACGCCGTCGAGAGCGTCGAGGTGGGCGGCAGCGCGGTCGTCGTGGCGCGGGGCGAGTTCCGCCTCGGCTCGTAACGAACTCGTTGCAGAATGAAGCCCGGTGCCGCCGGGTCGCGCTGCGCGGCACGCTGCGGCGTCCTCGGTCGCCCCGATATGCGGGCAGCGGGGTATCCGGATGACGCCCCTTGCCTGTTCATGGGCGGCCGCCGGTGATCGCCGCGATGGGCACGTGGTCGATCTGTACGGCTTGCTCGAGGAGGCGGTGGAAGAGCAGTCCGCGCTGGCGGGAGC
>Ga0210120_1000019_pt1 | contig 44574 bp, 45 predicted proteins | sample Goodyear_PhragA__FD_184868 | JGI IMG/M metagenome (GOLD analysis project Ga0210120, IMG submission 184868) | Wetland microbial communities from San Francisco Bay, California, USA, that impact long-term carbon sequestration - Goodyear_PhragA_D2... | ecosystem: Environmental > Aquatic > Marine >... | reverse complement strand
GCGTCGGCTTCGCCGTCGCAACTGCATTCTGGGCTTGTTCGCGAAGCCGGAATCCGCTTGCGCGGATTCCGGCCGCTTTGATCCCCGCCTGCGGCGGGGCACATCCCTGAACGCGCCCGCTGTCGTGGTCGCAACTGCGTCTTGGTCTCCGCGCGGGTGAGCCGGCGCTGGCTTGTTCGCGAAGCGGGAATCCGCTTGCGCGGATTCCGGCCGCTTTGATCCCCGCCTGCGGCGGGGCACATCCCTGAAGGCGCCCGCCGTCGCGGTCGCAACTGCTCTTTGGCCTCCGCGCCGGCGACCCGGCGCTCGCGCGGCTAGTGCGAATCCGGCGCAGCCGGATTCGCGCCGTCGTAGAGGTCCTCGACCTCGGCGGCAAAGTGCTCGAGGACGACTCGCCGCTTGAGCTTCAGCGTCGGCGTCACCTCGCCACGCTCCATGTCGAAGTCGCGCCCGAGGATCGCGAAGCGCTTGAGCTGCTCGTACCGCGAGCGGTCGCGATTCACGTCGTCGACGATCCCCGCCACGAGGTCGACCACCTGCGGGTTCCGCGCGAGCGCCGAGAGATCGTCGTCCAGCCCGCGCTCCTGCGCCCACTTGGCAATCTCACCCGGGTCGAGGGTGATAAGCGCAGCGGGGTACGGCCGGCGGTCGCCGACGACGAGCGCCTGCGACACGAAGCGCGACGTCTTGAGGTCGTTCTCGAGGTTCTGCGGCGCGATGTTCTTGCCGCCCGCGGTGACGATGATGTCCTTCTTGCGGTCCGTGATCGTGACGAAGCCGTCCTCGTCGATCGTCGCGATGTCCCCCGTCCGGAGCCAGCCGTCTGCGTCGAGGATCTCGGCGGTCGCCTCCGGCTCCTTGAAGTAGCCCGCGAACACGGTCTCGCTGCGGATGAGGAGCTCGCCGTCGTCGGCCAGCCTCAGCTCGAATCCCGGCAGCGCCTGGCCGACCGTGCCGAACCGGTAGCCGTCGCTTCTGTTGGTCGTCGCGGCCGTCGTGCACTCCGTGAGGCCGTACCCCTCGATGATGCGGATGCCCATGGCGTCGAACAGCTCCGCGATCTCCTTCGCGAGCGGGGCGCCACCCGAGATGGGAAGCCTCAGGCGCCCACCGAGCCGCTGCTGCACCTTCGAGAACACGAGACGGTCGGCGAGTCGGTGCTCGACGGCGAGCGTCGGCGGGAGCCGGCGCCCCTCCCGTCGCAGCGCGCTCTCCCGACGGCCGACGTCGAGGGCCCAGTCGACGAGGCGTCGCTTGACGCCGCTGGTCTCCGCGAACGACGCGGTGATCGCGGTGTGCACCTTCTCGTAGAGGCGCGGGACGCTCGGCAGGATCGTCGGCCGCACCTCCGGGATCGCCCGGGCGACGTCGAGCGGGTCGGCGAGGAACGCGATCGCGTATCCCTGGTAGGGGCCGGCGAGGTGCATGAGGCGCCCGAAGTTGTGCGCGAGCGGGAGGTACAGGAGCATCACGTCGCCGGGTCCGCTGCGCTGGGGGAGCTCGTCGCCGGCGGCGACCATCGCGTAGTAGTTGCGATGCCGGATCATGCAGCCCTTCGGCGGGCCGGTGGTGCCGGACGTGTAGATGAACGTGAACAGGTCCTCCTCGTCGAGCGCGGCGACCGCCTCGTCGAGCGCCCCGGGGTGGGCCTCGCGGTACGCGCGTCCCTCGTCCTCGAGCGTTGGGAGGTCGGCGAACGTCAGGACGTGCCGGAGCGCCGGCAGGGTCGAGCGCCCCTCCTCGACCTTCGCGCGCTGCGTGTCGTCCTCGCACAGCACGCCGACGGCCTCCGAGTGCTCGAGGACGTAGTGCACGTCTCGAGGGGCCGAGTTGGCGTAGATCGCGGCGCCGACCGCCCCCACGTGCGCGAGGGCGAAGTCGAAGAGCGCCCACTCGAGCGTGTTGCGCGCGAGGATCCCGAACGCGTCTCCCTTGCGGACCCCACGTGCGAGGAGGCCGTTCGCGATCAGCTCGACCCGCTCCGCGGCCTCCGTCCAGGAGACCTCCCGCCAGCCCTCGGCGTCGTCGACCAGGTAGGCGGTCCCAATGTTGCCCGCGACGGCGTCGCGCCACAGGCGCGGAATCGTGCGGTTCCCTGCCATCGGCCAGACTGTAGTGGACGTGCCCGCAAGTACGGTCGTGCGCCAGCGAACGGAGCCACCGACACCTCCACTGTCGCAGGGATCCGGCTCGCGGCCGCGAATCCCGACGTCCGCCCCGTAGACTGGAGGGTCATGCGCGTCACCTGGAACGGATCGCTGAGCTTCGGCCTCGTGAGCATCCCCGTCGGCCTGGCGCCGGCGACGAAGCCCGCCGCGCGCCAGTCGGACGTGTCCTTCCGCCTGCTCCACCGCGAGGACCTCACGCCGATCAAGCAGAAGCGCTGGTGCCCCGCGCACGACCAGGAGGTGTCCGCCGACGAGCTGGTCAAGGGCTGGGAGTTCGCCAAGGGGCAGTTCGTCGTCGTCGAGGACGCCGAGCTCGAGGCGCTCGAGCGCCGCGACGACTCGCGCACGATCGACATCGAGCGGTTCGTGCCCCTGTCGGAGGTCGATCCGATCTGGATGGACCGCACGTACTTCCTCGTCCCCGGCGCCGCCGCCGCGCAGCGCAGGCCATACAAGCTCCTGCTCGACGTGATGGAGGAAGCCGGTGTGGGCGCGATCGGGCGGTTCGTGCGCTCCGGCCGCGAGTCGATCTGCCTCGTACGCCCGCGCGGGCAGGGGCTCGTGCTCGAGACCCTCTACCTCGCCGAGGACGTCTACTCGCAGGCCGAGATCGACGAGGCCATGGAGGAGACGGACGTGAAGAAGCCGGAGCTCGACCTCGCGCGTCAGATCGTGCAGGGGCTGGCGGCCGAGTTCGAGCCGGACGAGCTGTCGAGCGGCTACCGCAGCGAGTTGCGTGCGCTCCTCGAGGCGAAGCTCCGCGGTGAGGAGATCGCCGAGCCCGAGCCGACCCCCGAGCCGGAGCCGGCCGTCGACCTGATCGAGGCGCTCAAGGCCAGCGTGGCGGCCGCGAAGTCAACCTCGCGCGCCAAGCGCGCCGACGGGCAGCCGCAGGGCAAGCCGGACAAGAAGCCCGCCCGCTCGCGCGCGGCGCGACGCTGAGGAACGCAAAGGCCCGGCCGGAGCCGGGCCCGCGAATCCCCGTCGGGGGCAGCCCTCAGCCCGTTGCCTGCTGTGCGGCGCCGACCGCCTGGAGTTGTGCCTGGAACAGGTGCTTGTCGATCTTCCCCTGGTAGATGGGGACGCCCTCCGCGACGCAGATCCGGATGATCGACTCCCGATCCATGTTGAGCTCCTTCGCGAGCTCGTCGGGCGTCAGGTGATTCGCCATCGGCCGTGTCCTCTCTCTCCGGGCGACGAAAAAGCCCGTCGACGCTCTCGCGTTCGAACGGGCTCGATCGGCGCTCGTACGTTGGTGGCGGGGGTCAACGGGCCCGCCTCCCGAAAACGTCCATATGCTCCGAGGATACTCGGAGGGGCGGGTCTTCTGCAATCGCCGCGGAGCCGCCGTCGCTCAGACGGGATTCTCGACCTCGACGTAGTCCCAGTCGAGCGCGAAGCGCTCGGCGAGATGGGCTGCCAGGGCCTGGACGCCGAGCCGCTCGCTCGCGTGATGACCGGCCGCGATCAGATGGATGCCGAGCTCGCGCGCTGTCGCGGCGCTCGGCTCCTCTGCCTCCCCGGTCAGCAGGGCGTCGTAGCCGGCATGTGCCGCTCGGGCGAGGTCGAAGCCCGCCGCCCCGGTCGAGACCGCCAGCCGGCGGACGTCGCGGTCGCCTCCCCGCAGGACGAGGGCGGGCCGCTCGACGACCTCCTCCACCCGTCCGACGAGCTCGTCGAGCGAGACCGGCGCGAGCGTGCAGCCGAGCCCGACGCTCCCGTAGGGGCCGTCCGGCGTCGCCCCGATGCGAGCCGCGAGCTGCGCGTTGTTGCCCAGCGTCGGGTGTGCGTCGAGCGCGAGGTGGTAGGCGACGAGAGACGCGTCGCCTGCGAACAGCGCCTCGAGCCGTCCGCGCAGCCGGGCATCGACGACGAGCGGCTCGTTGCGCCAGAACAGGCCGTGGTGGACCAGCACGAGCTGGGCTCCGAGCCCGACCGAGCGCTCGAACAGCTCGCGGGAGCATGAGACGCCGCAGGCGATCGTCGTGACGGCGTCCGAGCCGATCACCTGAAGACCCTGCGGGGCGAACTCGGGAAACCGCTCGATCTCGAGCAGCGCGTCGGCATGGGCGACGATCTCGTCCCGGAGGGCCATCGGGGTCGAGTCTACGGCGGTCGGCCGGCCCCGTCCGGCGCGTCCCGTCCGCCTGTGGCTCTCCGCAGGCGACGGCCCGATCGCGCCGCATGTCAAGAATCGGACGTGGGGGAACCGGGGTTCCCCCACGTCTCCATCGGGGTGCCCAGATTTGAACTGGGGGCCTCTCCGACCCGAACGGAGCGCGCTACCAGGCTGCGCCACACCCCGGGGCCGCCAAGCGTACCGAACGGGAGCGCACGTATCCTCGACCCGTGCTCAAGGCGGTTCTGCTCGACGTCGACTTCACGCTGTTCCGGCCCGGGCCGGAGCTCGGCCCCGAGGGGTACGCGCGGATCGGAGCCCGTCACGGCCTGACGCTCGATCCCGGCCGGTACGACGACGCGCGCCGGGACGCGCTCGTGAACCTCCAGCGCCACCCCGAGCTCGTCCACGACGAGGAGCTCTGGATCGCGTTCACCGAGGAGATCGTCGTGGGCATGGGCGGCGAGGGGGCCGGAGCCCGCTCCTGCGCGCTCGACGTCGTGCGCGAGTGGGAGCGGCACGAGAACTTCTTCCTCTACGAGGACGCCCTTCCCGCGCTGGCGGCGCTGCGCGCGGGGCACCTCCGCATCGGTCTCGTCTCGAACGGTCAGCGGGACCTCGAGGAGTTCGCGCGCCATCACGGGCTCGACGTCGACGTCTGCGTCGGCTCGGTGCTCCACGGCCGGGTGAAGCCGCACCGTTCGATCTTCGAGGCAGCGCTCGCCGCGCTCGGGGCCAGCCCCGCCGAGGCGGCGATGGTGGGGGACAGCTACGCCGACGACATCGAGGGCGCCCGCGCGCTCGGCATGCGGGCGATCCTCGTCGACCGGGACGGCCTCCTCGTCGACGAGCCCGACCGCATCGACACGCTCCTCGCCCTCCCGGCCGCGCTCGGCCTCTCGCCCACCTGACGCGTCTCCCGGGTGGGACTTGCGGCGCGGTGCGGGTGACGCAAGTTACAACTTGTAACTTGCGGCGGTCGCGCCTGCCCGGCTCTCTCACCCGGCTTCCGCGGTGAGGAGGAGGTCCGCCGCCGTCGGCGTGTTCGGGGCTGGACGAGCCGACGAAACGGCGCGACGGGCTTCCGCACCGCGTGCGGCGAATGCGTCAGGCGGGGCGGCCTCCGAGGCCCAGCTCCGCGCGCCAGGCCTCCGTGTGCGCCCCGAGCGCCACGTCACGGGGAGGGTCGGGCCACGGGCCGAGGTCGTCGTGCGCCTCGGCAAGCGTCGCCACGGGACCGACGCAGACCTCCTCCTGCTCGAAGAGGTCGAGCCAGTCGCCCAGCGTGCGGCTCCGGAAGAGCGCGGCGAGCTCTCGTCGCAGAGCGTCCTGGTCCGATCCGTACTGGCGCGCGGCGAGGTCGGGCCGCTCGAGGAGCGTGCAGGCGCGGTCGAAGAACGCGGTCTCGAGGGCGGCGAGCGTCAGGAAACGGCCGTCCGCGGTCTCGTACGTCGCGTAGCAGGCGAGGCCGCCGGTCAGCAGACGTGGCAGAGGGTCGCCGTCGAGCCGGTGCGCGACGAGGTCGTGCGACCCGTGCGTCATCGAGACCACGAGCCTCGCTCCCTTCCCCGTGCGCTCCCGCTGCAGGAGCGCCGCGAGCACCTGGACGACGGCCCGGAGCGCGCCCGCGGCGAGGTCGGCGACCTGCACCGGCGGCATGCCCGGCGCCGTGTCCGCGAGCGCCCCCGCCCAGCCCATGTAGTTCAGGTCGTGGCCGACCCGCCCGGCGTGACGCCCTGTGGCGCCGAAGCCCGTGACCGAGCAGTAGACGACGCGCGGAGGGACGTCGCCCGGTCCGATCCCGAGGCGGTCCGCGACCCCGGGGCGGAAGCCCTCGAGGACGACGTCGGCGCGCGCGCACAGCGCGCGCGCGAACGCCACGTCCCGCTTCAGGTCGCAGACGACGGACTCCTTGCCGCGGCGGAGGGCCTCGTCCCAGCCGGGCGCCGTCCGGCGCATCGGGTCGCCGCCGGGAGCCTCGACCCGGACGACGCGCGCGCCGAGCAGCAGCAGCTCGCGGCTCGCGAACGCGCCGGGCAGGTAGCGGGTGAGGTCGACCGCGAGCATCCCCGCCAGCGGTTGTTGCGGCTCGTCGGGCACCGCGCCTATTCTGACCGGACGTTGACTGACCGTTCAATCGCGCGGGAACGCGCGCCAGGCGACCGCCCGACGGGCGCGGAGGAGAAGCGACAGCTGATCCTCGACGCCGCGGTGCGCGTCTTCGCGCGCCGCGGGTTCCACACGTCCCGTGTCGGGGACATCGCCGAGGAAGCCGGAGTGGCCCACGGTCTGCTCTACCACTACTTCTCGTCGAAGGACGAGGTGCTCGAGACGGTCTTCCGCGAGAACTGGGGCGAGCTCCTCGAGCGGTTCGCGCGCGTGGAGGCGTCGGACGAGCCTGCCGACGAGAAGCTGCACGGGCTCGTCAAGATCCTCCTGCGGACGTGGCGGAACGACCCGGACCTCGTCACCGTGATGGTGCGGGAGGTCGGCCGCAGCACGCATCTCGCGAACCAGGTCGACCACATCGGCCGCGGCTTCGAGGTGATCCAGCGGGTGATCGAGCAGGGCCAGGCGGAGGGCGTCTTCCGCGACGAGCTCGACGCGCGGCTCGCGAGCTGGGTCGTGTACGGCGGCCTCGAGGAGATCCTCACGGGCTGGGTGATGGGAAGGCTCCCCGACGGCGACGAGGAGGTCGCCCGTGCCGAGCGCACGATCGTCGACATCGTCAGCGACGGTCTCGTCCGGGCGCCGGTCGTCGCCTGACGCCGCCCGGCACGACACGCTCGCCCTCGCGGCGGGCGCGCTCGGGCTCGCGTGGGCGCTCACCACGACGGCGGCCTACCTGCCGCCGATTCTCGGCCGCTACACCGACTCGACCACGCTCGTCGGGCTGGTGCTCGCAGCCGAGGGGTTCTTCGCGCTCACTCTCCCCCTCGTGATCGGGCCGTGGAGCGACACGTTCCACACGCCCCTCGGGCGGCGGCGGCCGTTCATGCTGGCGGCGCTCGGCCCGATGGCCTTCGCCCTCGCGCTCCTCGCGTTCATGCCGAACCTCTGGACGACCGCGTTGATGCTGTTCGGGCTCTTCTTCGCGTACTACGTGTACGAGCCCCCGTACCGAGGGCTGTACCCGGACGTGCTCCCCGAGCACGTGTTCGGACGCGCCCAGGGTGTCCAGCACGTCTTCCGCGGCATCGCGATCGGGGGTGCCCTGATCGGCGGCGGGTACCTCTTCCATCTCTGGAAGCCGGCGCCGTTCCTCGTCGCCGCCGGGATCGTCTCGGCCGCGTGCGCCGTGCCCATCCTGCTCGTGACCGAGGACGGCGGCCACGGCCGCGTGTTCGAGGGCGTGCGTACCTACGTCCGGCACTCCTGGCGGGTGCTGCGCACGAATCGCGAGGTCGCGACGTTCCTCGTCGCGAACACCGCGTGGGAGGGGACGTTCGCCGGCGCCCGGACGTTCGTCGTCCTCTACGTCACGGTCGGGCTGGGTGAGCCGCTCGTCACGGCGACGTACATCCTGGCCGTCGTCGCCGCCGGCTACATCATCGCCGCGCTCCTCGCCGGGCGGCTCGGCGACCGTGTCGGCCTCGCCCGCGTGATCACAGGTGCGTCCGCCGTCTACGGCGTCGGGCTCCTCGCCGGTGGGCTGGGGACGACCTGGCACGCGTGGTACCTCGCCCTGATCTTCCTCGTGGCGGTCGCGGGCGGCACGGTCATGACGCTGGCCTGGGGCCTGCTGTTCAAGCTGATGCCACCCGGCGAGCGTGGAGCGATCTCCGGTCTCGCGACCACGACGAAGGGCATCGGGCTCGTGATCGGCCCCCTCGTGGCGGGCGCCGTGATCGATCTCCTCGGCCCGACGCTCGAGTCCACGCAGGGCTATCAGGCGCTGTGGCCGGTGCTCGGCGTCCCGATCCTGCTCGCGATCCCGTTCGTCGCACGCCTCGGGCGCGCGGAGCGCGCGCTCGGGGACCGGTGAAGGCCCGGAGCCTCGACGCGCTCCGCGAGCGGCCGTTCCGGCTGCTCTGGCTCGCGGCCGCCACCAGCGCGGTCGGCGACGCGATGACCCCCGTCGCCCTCACCTTCGCGGTACTCGACGCGACGGACTCGGCGGGTGACCTCGGCCTCGTGTTCGCGGCGTTCACGCTCTCCCACTCGGTGTTCGTCCTCGCAGGCGGGGTCTGGTCGGACCGGCTCGAGCGTCGGGTGGTGATGCTCACGTGCGACCTCGTGCGCTGCGGCGCGATGCTGGCGCTGGCGGTGCTCGTGATCTCCGACCGCGCGGAGCTCTGGCAGTTCGTCGTGCTCGCCGTGGTCGTCGGGTCGGCCGAGTCGTTCTTCGGTCCGGCTTCGACCGGGCTGGTGCCGCAGACCGTCAGCCGCGGTCGGCTGCAGAGCGCGAACGCGCTGCTGGGACTCACCCGGAGCGCGAGCTGGATCGCCGGTCCGGTGCTGTCCGGGTTGATCGTCGCCTCCGTCGGCGCGGGCTGGGTGTTCGCGGTCGACGCCGCGACGTTTGCCGCGAGCGCCGCGATCCTCGGGGCGCTGCGAGTCGATGCCCAACTGCCGGCCGTGCGGCGCGCGTTCCTCACGGAGCTCGCGGAGGGGTGGCGCGCCGTCCGCGCGCGGCGCTGGCTCTGGGCGAGCCTCGCGAGCTTCGGGATCGGGAACATGGCCTGGGGCGCCCAGGGGGTGCTCGGGCCGGTCGTGGCCAGGGAGGAGCTGGGCGGTGCGGCCGCGTGGGGGGCGATCGTCACCGCGGGCGGCATCGGAGGAGCGCTCGGCGGCATCGTCGCGCTCCGGTGGCGTCCCGCGCGGCCGTTGCTCGCGAGCCACCTGGTCGCCCTGGGGATGGCCCTCTACCTGTTGCTCTTCGCGTTGCCGGTGCCGACCGCCGCGATCGCGGTCGGCGCGTTCGCGGCGTTCGTGTCGATCGTGGTCGCGAACACGCTCTGGGAGACGGTGCTCCAGAGCGAGGTGCCGCACGACGTCCTCTCGCGCGTGTCGTCGTACGACTGGGCGATCTCGCTCGTGTTCATGCCGATCGGGTTCGCCCTGTGGGGCCCGATCTCCGAGCTCGTCGGCGTGGACACCGCGTTCACGGCCGCCGCGCTGGTGTCCGCCGCCGCGAAGGTCGGCCCGGTCGGCGTGACCGAGGTGCGCAGGCTCCGGTGCGCCGACGTCCCTTCGCCGGTCGAAGCCCGGGGCTGAACGACGTCAGGCGCGCCCGAACGCGTTCTCGCCTGTCAGCGCCTGGCCGACGACGAGGGTGTGCACTTCGTGGGTGCCCTCGTAGGTGAGCACCGACTCGAGGTTGTTCATGTGGCGGATGACCGGGTACTCGAGGGTGATCCCGTTGCCGCCGAGGATCGTCCGGGCCGAGCGGCACACGTCGAGCGCGCCGCGGACGTTCCCCATCTTCCCGAGGCTGACGTGCTCGGGGCGCAGGGTGCCGTGGTCCTTCATCCGGCCGATGTGGATCGCGGTCAGGTAGCCGCGGTTCACCTCGAGCGCCATCTCTGCGAGCTTCTGCTGCGTGAGCTGGTACGCGGAGATCGGCTTGCCGAAGACGATGCGCTCCTTCGCGTACGACAGAGCCTCCTCGAAGCACGCGCGTGCTGCTCCGACCGCGCCGAACACGATCCCGAAGCGCGCCTCGTCGAGGCAGGAGAGCGGGCCGCGCAGGGTGGACGAGCCGGGGAGCATCGCGTCGCCCGGAACTCGGACGTCTTGCAGCACGAGCTCGGAGGTGACGGACGCGCGGAGGGAGATCTTCTTGTGGATCTCGGGAGCGGAGAAGCCGGGCGTCCCCCGCTCGACGAGGAAGCCGCGGATCTCGCCGTCCTCGTTGCGCGCCCACACGACGGCGACGTCCGCGATCGTGCCGTTCGTGATCCACATCTTCGCGCCGTTGAGGATCCAGTCGTCGCCGTCGCGTCGCGCGTGCGTGCGCATGGTGCCGGGGTCCGACCCCGCGTCGGGCTCGGTCAGCCCGAAGCATCCGATCGCCTGGCCGCGGTGCATCGGGGGCAGCCAGCGCTCCTTCTGCTCCTCCGAGCCCCAGCGCCAGATCGCGAACATCGCCAACGACCCCTGCACCGACACCGCACTGCGGATGCCCGCGTCGCCCGCCTCGAGCTCCAGGCACGTGAGCCCGTAGGCCATGGCGCTCGCGCCGGGGAGCCCGTACCCGTCGAGGTGCATGCCGAACAGGCCCAGGCCGGCGAGCTCCTGCACGATCTCCTGCGGCAGGATCCCCTGCTCGAACCAGTCGCCCACCTCGGGCAGCACGCGCTCGCGCACGAACTGGCGGACGGTGTCGCGGATCGCCCGCTCCTCGTCGTCGAGCAGCGCGTCGAGCGCGAGGAAGTCGAGGGGATCGAGATCGGGTCGTGCTGCGGTGGTCGTCGCCACGGATGCCCTCCGGCGTGGATTGGGCTGATTGTAGAGGCGAGGCAGCGCACTGCCGCCTCGTGCTGGACACCGGGCGGGGCGCGCCTCGATGATGGCCCCGTGGCCGACGGGTCGAGACCGGGCGTCGACGGGCTGCTCGCGGCGGCACGGGCGCGCATCGTCCGCGTCGAGCCCGAGACGGCGTGGGCGGCCGCCTCCGCAGGGTCGGCGCTGATCGTCGACCTTCGCTCGAGCGACGAGCGCCGGCGCCACGGGATCGCGCCCGGCTCGATCCACATCCCGCGCAGCGTGCTGGAATGGCGCGTCGATCGGGCGAGCGAGTGGCGCAACCCCTTCCTCGAGGGGCGGGAGCAGCTGCTGCTGCTCCTGTGCGCGGAGGGATTCTCGTCCAGCCTCGCGGCGGCGTCACTGCTCGACCTCGGGCTCGAGGGGGCCGGCGACGTCGTCGGAGGGTTCACGGCCTGGCGGCGCGCGGGCCTGCCCGTCGTCCCCGTTCCGGCGGACGCCGGCGACGGGCCGCCGGGCATGGGGCCCCCGGACACGGGCGCCTTGCCCGCGCCGCCGGCCGCAGATACGCTTGACTGACTAGTCAATCGACGGTCAGGAGCGGGCCATGACGACGGTGGAGGCCGGGGTCGCGAGCGGGGTCTCGTTCGCGCTCACCGACGAGCAGAGGGAGCTGCGCGCGCTCGCGCGCGAGTTCGCCGAGAAGGAGATCCGCCCGAAGGCGGCCGAGTACGACGAGCACCAGACGCACCCGGCGGACGTGGTCGCGAAGGCGCACGAGCTCGGCCTCATGAACCTCCATCTGCCGGAGTCGCTGGGCGGCCCGGAGCTGTCGGCGTTCGACGGGATGCTCGTCGGCGAGGAGCTCAACTGGGGCTGCTCCGGCATCGGCACGTCGATCCTCGCGAACGGGCTCGCGGCCGGCCCGATCCTGGTCGCGGGCACGGACGAGCAGAAGCGCGAATGGCTCGCCCCGCTCGTCGCCGAGCCCGTGCTCGGCTGCTTCGGGCTCTCCGAGCCGGGAGCCGGCTCCGACGTGTCCGGGATCCAGACGACCGCGGTCGGCGCGGGCTCGGCCGGAGGCCGCGAGTACCGCCTCAACGGCTCGAAGATGTTCATCACGAACGCCGGCCGGGCAGCCTGGATCGTCTGCTTCGCGTCCACGGACCGCTCGCAGGGCCACCGCGGTCTCACCGCGTTCGTCGTCCCGATGGACGCCGAGGGCGTCACGATCGAGAAGCACCTCGACAAGATGGGTCAGCGCGCCACGGATACCTCGGCGGTCGCGTTCCAGGACGTCGTCGTGCCGGCCGCGAACCGGCTCGGCAACGAGGGTGACGGGTTCAAGATCGCGATGCAGACGCTCGACTTCACGCGGCCGGGCACCGCGATCGGGGCGGTCGGGGTCGCTCAGGCGGCCTACGAGCTGGCGGTCGATTACGCGAAGGAGCGCGTTCAGTTCGGGACGCCAATCGCGATGAACCAAGGCGTGTCGTTCCTCGTCGCCGACATGGCGGCGGAGATCGAGGCGGCGCGCCTGCTCACGTGGCAGGCGGCCTGGATGATCGACCAGGGTCACGGGCGCCGCGCGACGAAGTACTCGTCGTTCGCCAAGCGGTTCGCCGCGGACACCGCGATGAAGGTCACGACCGACGCAGTCCAGGTCTTCGGCGGCTACGGCTACATCAAGGAGTACCCCGTCGAGAAGCTCATGCGCGACGCGAAGCTGTTCCAGATCTACGAGGGCACGTCGCAGATCCAGCGACTCGTGATCGCGAAGGAGATCTTCCTCTCGGGCAACCCGTAGAGCGCCTGCTACCGCGGCGGCCGCGCGAGCCGCACGCCGCCGACCCGCCCCCCCGAGGCGACCGCGTGGTACGCGGGCACCAGCTCGCTCGTGACGAGGCCCGTCTCGTCGGTCACCCGGTCGACGATCTCGAACCAGCGACGGATCCGCTCGGGTCCGTCGACGATCGTCGTCATCACCGGGACGCGACGACGGACACGGAAGAGCCGGTCGCCGTGGGGCTTGTGGCCTCCGGAGAAGCCGTAGACGCCCCTCAGGGTCGTCGCGCCGCCGGCGCCCGCGGCACGCAGCTGCCGGATGAGCTCGACGTGCAGCGGCCTGCCCCGGTGACGCGCGTGCTCGGCGGCGTGGACGGTGAGCTTCTGCCAGATCCCGAGCCCCGCGTCGTCCCGCTCGGGGAGATGGGTGGGAGGCGCGAGGAGCGTCCCGTCGCGCTTGCACACGCGGACGCGCTCGAGGGTGGCGATGGGCTCGGTCAGCAGCCGGTCGAGCTCCGGCAGCGCCCGCTGGACCGCATCTGCACCGCCCAGGGCAACGACCATGAGCGGCACCGCGTCGTTGCCCGAGAGGAACCGCGCCCGCCGGCGCGCCCGGTGCGCCATCCCGTCCACCCCGAGCAGCGCGGTGGCGCCCGCGAATCCGAGCGCGTGGAGCAGCTCCACCACCGCGACGAAGGCGGGGCGGCCCCGCACCTTCTCGTCGCGCCCGAGGTAGATGCTGAGCTTCGTCGTTTCGTCCGCCGGATCCGGTGTGTCGGGGAGCCCGAGGGCGTCGTGGAGCAGCCGTGCCCGCTCGAGCGTGACGAGGCCTCCCGTGACCAGCTCCGTGACCCGCGGCAGCAGTGCCTCGATCCGGGCGCGCTCGTCGACGGCGACCGCGACCAGCGGAAGGTCCTCCGAGAGGCTCAGGAAACGGTCGGTGCGGAGGGCCTGCTCGAGCCCGAAGCCCTCGACGGCCCGCACGAGCATCGCGACGTGCACCCGCTGCGCCTCGAACACGTCGACGAGCGCGTCGGAGAGCAAATGGTGGTCGACCCGGTCCGACTCGCCGAAGTAGACCGTCAGCTTCAGGCAGTCGTCGTTCACAGCGCCGCTCCGAGGACCCAGCCGAGCGAGGCGGCGGCCAGGCCGAGGCCGAGCGAGGCGCCGACGTTGACGAGCGCGAGCCGCCCTTCCCCCTCTTCGGCGAGCCGCTCCGTCTCCAGCATCCAGGTCGAGAACGTCGTGAACGAGCCGAGCAGGCCCGTGCCCGCGAGGAGCAGCGCGCTGCCCCCGATCGACAGCCCGGTGAGGACCCCGAGGCAGAACGACCCCAGGAGGTTGACGGCCATCGTGCCGAGGGGCAGCTCGCTGCCGACGCGGCGCTGGACCAGCTCGTCGAGCCGGAAGCGCAGCAGCGCGCCCACTCCGCCGAGGAGCGCGATCCCCACCCAGTCGGCCGCGCTCACAGACGCACCCGCCGGGTCAGCGCGGTCGCGAGGTAGACGCCGACCAGGCCTGCCACGAGGCTCGTGCCCGCGTACGCGGCCGCCAGGCCCGGCATGCCGTCCCGGGCGAGCCGGACGAGCTCGACCTGGAAGGTCGAGAACGTCGTCAGCGCTCCGCAGAGGCCGGTCCCGAGCATGGGCCGCCGAAAGGTCGAAGGCGGCAGGCGCTCCTGCAGGCGGGTGGCGAAGTACCCCAGCAGGAGCGTTCCGGCGACGTTCGCCACGAACGTCGGCCAGGGCCAGCCGTGGCCGTCCCAGGGATGCGCACGCTCGAGCGCGGCCCGGCCGAGTGCCCCGGCGACGCCGCCGGCGACGATCGCGGCCTGGAGCTCCCCGCGGGCCCAGCGTCTCCGCTTCGGGAGGCGCGGCTCGGGATCATGGCGCTCGTGACTCGACATCGGGCCTCCACCGGCTGGAACATCGGTAGAAGCCATCAGCCACGAGGGCGGTTTCAGGCGGGCCTCATCGCCTGCAGGGCACCCTAGCGGACGGAGCCGAGCCGGCGGCCCAGCAGGCGTCCGAGCAGCCCGACCGCCAGGACCCCGAGGCCCGCGACGACCGACGCGAGCGGCAGCGTGACGGCGAGGCTCAGGCAGCCGGCGAGCCCGACGAGCTGGAGCGCCCGGGGCCACCGGCGGTGGTCCGCGTCCTGCGTCCACGCGGAGGCGTTCGCGAGCGCGTAGTAGACGAGGACGCCGAACGACGAGAAGCCGATCACGCCGCGGAGGTCCGTCGTCGCCACGAGCACGATCACGACCGCCGCGATCGCGAGCTGGGCGACGTGGGGGACGGCGTGCTCCGCATGCACCCGGGCGAGCCGCGGGGGAAGGTCTCGGTTGCGCGCCATCGCGAGTGTCGTCCGGCCGACGCCGGCGAGCAGCGCCAGCAGCGCCCCGAGGCTCGCGACGGCGGCCCCGACGGCCACGAGCGGCTTCGCCCAGGCCGCGCCCGCGAGCTCGACCGCGGTGCGCAGCGGCGCGCTGCTCGCTGCGAGCGCCTCGGGGCCGGTGACGAGGAGCGCCGAGAGAGCCACCGCGAGGTACAGCGCGAGCACGAACGCGAGCGCGGTCATGATCGCGCGTGGGATCGCGCTTGCCGGGTCGCGCACCTCCTCGGCGAGCGTGGCGATGCGGGCGTAGCCGGCGAACGCGAAGAACAGCAGGCCGGCCGCCTGGAGCACGCCGTAGGCGCTCGATCCGCCGGCCGCGAGGCGGTCCGCGTCGGTCTCGCCCTGCACGAGCAGGACGACGACGGTGACGATCAGGACGCCGACGCTTACCGCCACGAGCGGGCGTGTGACGCGGGCCGTGTGCGCCACGCCGCGCACGGTCACCCAGGTGAGCGCCGCCACGGCCGCGATCCCGAGCAGCCGCTGACCGACCCTCGACCCCGGCAGGGCGTACGCCCCGAACGTGACCGCCATCGCCGCGCACGACGCGGTCTTGCCGGTCACGAAGCACCACCCGGCCGCGAAGCCCCACCACTGGCCGAGGCGCTCGCGGCCGTAGACGTAGGTCCCGCCCGAGAGGGGGTACTGGGCGGCGAGCTGCGCCGACGCGAGCGCGTTGCAGTACGCGACGAGCGCCGCGATCGCGAGCCCGAGCAGGAGCCACGATCCGGCCGCGCCGGCCGCGGGGCCGATCGCGGAGAACACGCCCGCGCCGACCATCGACCCGATGCCGATCACCGTGGCGTCCGCGGCGCCCAGCCGTCGTCGGAGCGCGCCTTCCTGTGCTGCCTGCGTCATGGCTGCCCGGCCAGTTCGCGCTCGAGCGGCGTCCTGAAGCGCGGTGCCACCCGCACGTCGCCGAGCCAGGCCGCGAGCCGTTCCGCCTCGGCGGCGATCGCCTCCTCCGCCTGGGCGCCGACGCCCTCGAGGAGCCGATGCGCGATCTCGCCGCCCGGCCGCTGCACCCAGCCGCCCACGACCCTGCCCTCCCACCAGACGGTCGGCCCCGCGTTGCCGTTCCGGTCGAAGACGGCCCCGGCGTGCGGCCCGAGGTACCAGTCCCGCTGCTTCCAGCCCATCGTGGTGGGGTCGAGCGAGGGGAGGAGGGCTGCCGCCGGAGCCGGGTCGGGCTCCGGCCCGAGGTCGTCCGCGAGCACGTACCCGGGGACGCCGTCGAGCCGGACCTCCGCGTGCGGCACGGAGGCGAGGGCGGCGCGTGCGTCGCGGGCACTCCATCCCGTCCACCAGCGGATGTCCGTCTCCGTCGCCGGCCCGAATGCCGCGAGCCACATGCGGAGCAGCTCCGCCCTCGCGGGCGCCGGCTCGACCGGCTCGAGCCGGCCGAGCCGCTCGGCCGGGACCCACGTGTAGTGGCCGGCGACCCACGAGCCTCGCGGCCTGTCTCGCACGATCGCCCCCTGGGCGGCGAGGAGCAGCAGGATGCGGCTCGCCGCGCCCACCTCGGTCTCCCAGCGAGTGCCCGCACCGAGCCGCAGCCTCCGACCGAGGAGCGGGTGGTCGCCCGAGAGCTCCCTCGTGGACGCCTCGCCTCTCGCGGAGAGGGCCCGGAGCGCCGCGGCGGACGCCGCGTCGATCCATGCGCCCGGGTCGTCGTCGACGCCGTTCGCGGCGACGAGCTTCTCGAGTGTGCGCCGTTCGCGTGCGGCGACGGCCTGTGCGGCCGCTGCGTCCACGACGGGCACGAGGTCGCGCGGCACGACGAACAGCGTGCGCCGCATGCAGAGCATCCGGACGAGCGTCCGTTCCTCGTACAGCGCGCGCTCGAGCTGGGCGGGCTCGAACCCGTCCGTCCTCGCCCACGTCGAGAGGAACACGCTCGCGGGGTCGGTCGAATGGAGCGCGACGACCGCACGCGCCGCTCCGACGACGTCGTCGGAGCGATGCGCGGGGGCGAGGCGATGGCGGCGCACCAGCCGCGCTCGTCGCTCGGCGACCTCGATCCGACGCACGCTCACTCGGCACGCCGCCAGGGCGGGGCTCCGGGAGGAAGAGTCGCAAGCAGACGAGGCGGGAGCGCTCGCGGCTCTCGCTCCCGGCCGGGCACGTGTCTCAGGGCAGGCGCAGGTGGTACACGTTCAGCGTCTGGCTTCCCTGTGCGCTGCGTGACTCGGCTGTGCCCGTCGCCCCGGCGAATGCCCGGGTCCCGCTGATGATCGGGATCTTGATCACCGCGTCCGGCTGGTCGGGCCGGGGCGCCGCGAGCTTCCCGCGCAGGTGGAGCCCACCGCCGGGCAGGGTGATCTGCGCGTTCACCAGCCGATCGCGCTCGGACAGATACGTGATCGTCGAGTAGTCGACTCCGACGATCGAGCCCTTCGGCCGGCCGAACTGCTCGACGGCGTTCGTCAGGCGCGACTCGACGAAGACCCGGTCGCCCTTGTTCACGACGTTGCGCGGCGGCAGGTCGACCGGGCGCGCCGTCGTCACCGACGCGAGCACGCGGATCGTCATCGTCGTCGGGCCGGTCGACGTCCCCCCCGTCGAGGCCGCGTCGGAGGAGCCGTCGCCCGAGAGCGCGAGGTACGCGGCCACCCCGCCGCCCACGACGACGACGAGGGCCGCGATCGCGGCGGCGACGACCGTGCGAGACATCCCGGGAGGGTACCGGCGACACGTGCCGATCGAGCGACGGCCGGGCGACGTAGGATCCGGTCGGATGTCCCTCGAGATCGACCTCTCGGGCCGGGTCGCGCTCGTCACGGGCGGCTCGCGCGGTCTCGGGCGCGCCGACGCGCTCACCCTCGCGCGGGCGGGTGCGGACGTCGTGATCGCCGACATCCTGGTCGAGTCCGACACCAGCGCGGCCGACCGCTACGGCGTCCTCGCCCAGGCGGCCGTCGCGCAGGGCATGGTGCATGCCGAGTCGACCGTGGAGGAGATCGGCGCGCTCGGCCGTCGGTCGTTCGCGGTGCGCTGCGACGTGACGTCCAGAGATGACGTCGGCGCGGCCGTCTCCCGCGCCGTCGAGGAGCTCGGCTCGGTGGACATCCTCGTCAACAACGCGGGCACGCTCGACCACGTCGGCCAGTTCGCGGACCAGCAGCCAGACCTGTGGGAGCGCGACCTGCGTGTCAACCTCACGGGCGCGTTCAACTGCGCCCAGGCGGTGTGGCCGCACATGCGAGAGCGCGGCTGGGGGAGGATCGTCAACATGGCCTCGGTCGCGGGCACGCTCGGCGGCTTCGGTCAGGCGAGCTACTCGACCACCAAGGCGGGGCTGCTGGGCCTGACCAGGACGCTCGCGCTGGAGGGCGGCCGGCACGGGATCACGAGCAACGCGATCGTGCCGGGAATCATCGGCAGCGAGGCCTTCCACATGGCGAACCCCGCGATGAACGAGCGGATCGCCAACCGCACCGTCTTCAAGCGGGCGGGCGAGCCCCAGGACGTGGCGAACGCGATTGCGTTCCTCTGCTCGGACCTCGCGGCCTACGTGACGGGTATCGAGCTCAACGTCTCGGGCGGCGTCGAGCTGTTCGTGTTCTGAGCGCTCCGGCGGGCCGCAACCCGCACTGGAAAACGCGACCGGCTGCGCTACATTTCGAAACCGTGTCTTCCGGCGCGACGAGCGTTTCGGGAATGGCGCGCCGCCGACGCTCTCCGCGACCCGTGGTGCGCCTAGCCACCCTCGCGATGGGTGTCGTCTTCGTGCTCGGCGTGGGCGCGGCGAGCCTCTTCGCCGGGTCGCCGACGCACCTCGCCCAGGGGACGACGATCGCCGGCGTGGACGTCGGCGGCCTCGCGATCCCGGCCGCACGGGCTCGCCTCGAGCGTCGAGCGGAGGCGCTCGCGCACGAGCCGGTCACGTTCGTCGCCGGAGGGGAGCGGTTCAGGCTCACGCCCTCGCAGCTCGGCGTGCGTCCGGAATGGGGAGCAGCCCTCCGCCAGGCGGCGAAGGCGTCCGACGGCTTCGCGCCGCTTCGCGGGCTCCGGCGGATCCAGACCCGTCTGCTCGGCGAGGACGTCGAGCCCCCCGTCGACGTCTACCCCTCGGCCGTTCGCTACGCCGTCTCCCAGCTCGCCGCGGCGGTCGACCAGCCCGCCGCGAGCGCCAGGCTGACCAGGCACGGCCTCTCCGTCGCGGTCGTTCCCGAGCGCTCGGGCCGGCGACTCGACCGGAGCGCCGCGAGCGACCTGATCGTCTCGTCGCTCGCCGCGCTCGACCGCACGGGCCCCGTCCGGCTGCCGGTGGCGGCGGCGGCGCCCGAGGTGACCGCGGGCGAGCTCGACACGGCGCTCGCGGCCGCGCGAACCGCGCTCTCGGCCCCGGTCACCCTCACGCTCGGGCCGACTCAGTACCGACTGCCGAGGTGGCGCGTCGCCCGTCTCCTCGACCTTCCCTCCGGTGGCAGTACCACGGTGACCGTCGGAGGGCCGGCGGCGACGCGGTGGATCGCGCGGCTCGCCGCGACCGTCGGACGCAAGCCTCGGGACGCCACCTTCCGGGTGGTCTCGGGCGGGATCACGGTCGTTCCGTCGCAGGACGGGCGCGCGCTCGACGTCAAGGCCTCGCTGCGCGCGATCGACCGGGCCGTGTTCGCGCCGAGCGGGCGCACCGCGGCCCTCGTCGTCGACCGGGCCGCGCCAGCCCGGAGCACCGCGGACGCCGAGGCGATGGGCATCACGGGCGTCGTCGGCTCGTACACCACGACCTACGGGGGCACCGAGGGGCGGCTCCACAACGTCAGCCTGGTCGCGGATCTGATCGACGGCGCGCTCGTCGCCCCCGGCGCGCGGTTCTCGTTCAACCAGACGACCGGCGAGCGCAACGCGGCCAGGGGATTCGAAGAGGCGCCCGTGATCATCAACGGCGAGCTGGAGAGCGGGATCGGCGGCGGCGTCTGTCAGGTGTCGACGACCGTCTTCAATGCGGCGTTCGAGGCAGGGCTCTCGATCGAGAAGCGGACGAACCACGCGCTCTACATCAGCCACTACCCGCTCGGACGTGACGCGACCGTCAACTACCCGGATCTCGACCTGGTCTTCCTCAACGACACCGATCACTGGCTGCTCCTCCGGACGTTCGTCGGCGCGGGCTCCCTGACGGTGAACCTGTACGGCACCCCGACCGGGCGGCGGGTCGAGACCGAGACGACGCCGCTCGTGTCGGAGGGGAAGGTGCCGTGGCAGCGGATCGACGACGACTCGCTGTTCAAGGGCGAGAAGGTCGTCGAGCAGGTGGGAAGCCCGCCGCGCTCGACGAGCGTCACGCGCCGCGTCTACGCCCCCGACGGAACGCTCATGTACGACACGACCTGGCGCAGCTACTACGTCGGGGAGCCGACCGTCGTCCGGCTCGGCACGAAGCCCCGGCCGAAGCCGAAGCCGACGGAGGGGAAGCAGCCCGCGCAGGGGAAGGGCGCGCCGGCATCGACCGACGCGACCCCGCCGTCGTCGGACGCCGCCGCTGCACCGGACGGGTCGAAGCCTCCTACGACTCCGGGCTCGGCCCGCTGAGCAGGTCCTCGACGAGCCAGGCAGGCATCCGGACCGGACGGTGTGTCCCGGCGTCGACCGTGGCGTGGCGCGTGGAGCCGGTCGCGATCCTCACCCCCTGACGCTCGACGACGTAGTCGTAGCGGAACCGCGCGCCGCGGACCTCTGCACAGCGCACCCTGATCGTGAGCACGTCGTCGAAGCCCGCCGCGCGCTCGTACGTGAGCTCGATACCGGTGGTCAGAGCCTCGACGCCCCGCGCCCGGATCGCGGGGTAGCCGCCGGCACGGGCCGCCAGGTGGGCGACGCGCGCCTCCTCGAGCCAGACGACGTACGAGGCGTGATGGGCGATCCCCTGGGCGTCCGTCTCGGCGAAGCGGACACGGACCTCGTGGGCGAACCAGTCGTCCATCACGGCCGAGTATCTCGCCGCGTACGATCTCGCGTGTGACACCCGTCGAGGAGCTCGCGTCGCTGATCGGGCAGCGCGGCCCCGCGGTCGTGCTGAGCGGTGCGGGCATGAGCACCGAGAGCGGCATCCCGGACTTCCGCTCCGCGGGCGGGCTCTGGCAGCACGTCGACCCGTACTCGGTCGCATCGATCGACGCGTTCCGACGCGATCCGCGACGGGTCTGGCGCTGGTACGGGCCGCGGGTCCGGATGCTGGTCGCCGCGGAGCCGAACGAGGGCCACACGGCCCTCGCCGCGCTCGAGCGTGCCGGGCACGTTCGCGCCGTCGCGACCCAGAACATCGACGGCTTGCATTCGCGCGCGGGGAGCGAGGACGTCGTCGAGCTCCACGGCTCGATCCGTCGCTTCACGTGCCTCTCCTGTGGAGCGGTCGAGGTGCTCGACGGGGTGCTCGGGCAGCTGGCCGAGCGCGACGCGCCCCTGTGCCTGCAGTGCGGAGCGATCCTCAAGCCCGGCGTCGTGATGTTCGGCGAGCTGCTGCCGCCCGACGCGATGTCGCGCGCGGAGCGCCTCTGCCGCGAGACGGGGCTCCTGCTGGTGCTCGGCTCCTCCCTCGAGGTGTGGCCCGTGGCCGGGCTCCCGGCGGACACGCTCCGCGCGGGTGGCTCGGTGGCGATCGTCAACCTCGGCGAGACGCCCTACGACGGGGACGCCTCCCTCGTCGTCCGCGACCGGACGAGCGCCGTCCTCGCCGGGGTCGCCCGCGCCTTGGGTGCGCCCGCGGGCGGCAGCGCGCACGCGCCTGTCGTGCTATGACTGCCGTATGGAGACGGCGAAGCCGACCGACGACGTGATCGGACGGCTCGCGGGCAAGGGCGAGCAGGCGGTTCAGCGCCTCGCGGAGCTCCCCGGCGGGTCGCGCGCACTGCGTGCCTTCAACGACCTCAAGCTCCGCGTCGACGACCTCTCGAGGCGTGTGCGCGGGATCGACGCGCTCGAGCAGCGCGTGGCGAGGCTCGAGAAGGACATCGCGGCGCTCAAGCGCGCGCAGAAGCCGGCGTCGCCGCAGAAGGCGCCGGCCCGCAAGGCCGGGGCCTAGCACACCGTCCTCGGCGCGCTGCGGCGGCCGTACGCGGCGGGCACGCGGACGCCGAGCGCGGACGGGACGAGCTCGAAGCGAACCGGGGTCGTGCCGGGCTGCTCGCCGTCGAGGACGATCGGCAGCGGCGTGGGCGCATCGACCCGCAGCTCCCGCGCCCGGGCGATCTCGACCTTGGCGTGCGCGACGTGCGTGCCGCGATAGATCTTCGGGAACGTCGTCGCGAACTCCCGCTTCGAGAAGTCGCCGATCAGGACGACGTCGAAGCGGCCGTCGTCCGGCGCGGCGTCGGGCGCCACCCACATGCCGCCGGCGGTGTAGTCGCCGTTCATCGCGAGCGCCTCGAGCAGGCGCACCTGCCGGGTGTCGCCGTCGATCTGGACCGTCATCTCGGCGGGCGGCCAGCGGCTGAACACCGCGAGGGTCGCCCAGAGGAACGAGAGCCTGCCTCCGAGCGCCTTCGTCGTCCGGTTCGCACGCCGCGCGATCGCCCCGCTGATGCCGGCCCCGGCGAAGTTGGCGAAATACGCCGTCTCCTCGCCGTCAGCGCCCGTGTACGTCGCGCGGCCGACGTCGATCGTGCGCAGGTCGCCGTCGCGCGCCACCTCGAGCGCCGCGTCGAAGCGGCTCGGGATGCGGAGGCTGCGGGCGAAGTCCCTGCCGGTGCCGAGGGGGAGCACCGCCAGGTCGAGCGGCTCGGTCGGCCGCGCCTGCAGCAGCCCGTTCACCACCTCGTGCACCGTCCCGTCGCCGCCGACGACGACCAACCGGGTGGCGCCGCCGGCGACCGCATCGCGCGCGAGCTCGACGAGGTGTCCCGGGCGCTCGCTGAGCAGCGCGCGACCCTCGAGCCCTGCCGCGGCCGCCTTTCGCTCGAGCTCCGGCCAGCGACGGCCCGTCGAGCCGTTCGCCGAGGCGGGGTTGACGAGGAACAGGCACTTCGCTCCCTCCCGGCGAGAAGTGCCGGGCCCACCCTCACCGGCACTTTCGCGCGGCGAAAGCGCCTGCCGGTCAGGCCGCGGTGACGACATGGAGCGCAAGCTCCGTCATCTGGTCGACGGCCGCACGCATCTCCTCGTCCGTGATGCGCACGAACTCACCGTCCGTGACGACGTCGGAGACGATCAGCAGGCAGCCCGCCCGGATCTTCCGCAGCGCACCGAGCGTGAACAGCACCGCGGCCTCCATCTCCACCGCGAGGAGTCCACGCTCGCACCAGCGACCCGCGAGGCCCTGGTCGGGCTGGTAGAAGATGTCGCTCGAGACGATCGGGCCGACCCGGACCGGCTTGCCCAGCTCCTTCGCATGGTGCACCGCGTCGTGGACGAGCCCGAAGTCCGCGGTCGGCGCGTGTGGCTCCCCGAGGACGTAGTGGGTCGAGGTGCTGTCCGCCGGGGTGGCCGAGAGCGCGACGATCAGGTCCCCCATCGCGAGGTCGGGCTGGAGGCCGCCGCACGTCCCGACCCGCATCAGCTTCGTGACCCCCAGCTGCACGAGCTCCTCGATCACGATCGCAGCCGACGGACAGCCCATCCCGCTCGACTGGACGGAGACAGGGTTGCCGTGGAACGTGCCCGTGTAGCCGAGCATCCCCCGTTCCGAGTTCCGCTGGACGACGTCGTCCATGAACGTCTCGGCGATGTACTTCGCCCTGAGAGGGTCGCCGGGCAGGAGGCAGGCCTCGGCGTAGTCACCCTGGTTCGCCCGTACGTGGATTGGCATGGCGGAAGCCTAGTGCGTCGCGCAGAGCGCCTAAGGTGGTGGCGCCATGCGCTCCCGTCCCCTCGAGCCGACGATCGGGCAGATCCTCGACTACTGCGCGGAGAGCCCCATCGAGCGGGTGTTCCTCGAGGACGTCGCGCGCCGCGGGCAGGGACGGTTCGCGGCGATCGCGGAGGACGACGGGCACCTGCGCGCGCTGTGCCACCTCGGCACGAACGTCGTTCCGTCGGGTCGCGGTTGCGACGCCTTCGTGGACGAGGCGGGGCGGTCGGCGCCGCGCATGCTGATCGGGGAGGAGGGGGCCGTGACCGAGCTCTGGGAGTCGGGCCGGCGCAAGCTCGGCAAGGCGCGGCAGGACCGTCGCGGCCAGCCCGTCTTCGTCTCGGTCGAGCCGCCCGAACCGGGCGGCTCGGGGCTGCGCGCGGCGCGACTCTCGGATCTCGACGTGCTGGTGCCCGCCTGCGCACGTGCGCACTTCGAGGAGCTCTCGGTCGACCCGCTGCGTCGCGACCCGAACGGATTCAGGTGGCGGACGCGGTCTCAGATCGCGGAGGGCCGCTCGTGGGCGTGGATCGAGGACGGCGTGATCCTGTTCAAGGCCGAGGCCTCCGCGTGGACGCCGCAGGCCGTCCAGCTCCAGCAGGTCTGGGTCGACCCGCCGGCACGCGGCCGTGGGAACGCGTCCCGCGCGCTGCGCGACCTGATCGGGCTGCTGCTCGAACAGGTGCCTGCGGTCTGCCTGTTCGTCCGGGCCGAGAACACGCCCGCGATCCGGTTGTACGAGACCGTCGGCATGCAGCACGTGCTGGACTACCGCTCGGTGCTGTTCTAGCGCACGTAGGCTTTCGCGGCCGCCGTCGCGCCGCGTGTCTTCCCTACGATGGGGAGACATGTCCGGGCGCCGCCTCCGACTCCTCCTCGCCCTCGCCGCGCTCGGGGCGGCGACGGCGCTCGTCGCGGGCTGCGGTGCGACGCAGTCGGCCGCGCCGCCGGTCGACGACCTCGCCCAAGTCGCCGACCGCACCACCGACGCCCGCACGGCGTCGTTCTCCATGCACGCCGAGGAGACGCTCGGCTCGCGGTCGTTCACGCTCGCTGCGACGGGCGCTTTCGACACGACCGGGGAGCGGGCCAGGGTCTCGGTCGACCTGTCGGGGCTCGCGCAGGCCCTCGGCGGGCTCGGCCAGGCGCTCGGCGTAGGACTCGGTGATCCGGCGGACTGGAAGCTCGATGCGATTCGGGAGGGCACGCACGTCTACGTGTCCTCGCCTCTCCTGCGACCGGCGCTGCCCTCGGGCAAGTCGTGGGTCACGGGCGACGTCGCGGAGCTCGCGCGTGCGCACGGGCTCGACCTCGGCCAGCTCGGGTCGCTCGGCGGAAGCGACCCCGGCGACGTGCTAGGCCTCCTGCGCGCGACGTCGGGCGGTCTCGAGCGGGTCGGCACCGACACGGTGCGCGGCGTCCAGACGACCCACTACCGGGCGGCCCTCGACCCGAAGAAGGTGGCTGGCCTGGCGGCGAGGAAGGCCGGCCCGGGCGGGCTCGACTCGATCCTCGCCGCGATCGAGCACGCGGGGCTCGACGAGATCCCGATCGACGTGTGGGTCGACGCCGACTCGCTCCTGCGGAGGCTCGACGCGAGCGTCTCCCGGACGGGCGGCGGGAGCTTCTCCGCCTCGAAGCTGTCGGTCGAGCTCTTCGACTACGGCGAGCCAGTGGTCGTGACGAGGCCCCCCGCGTCCGAGGTGGCGCAGGTCGGCGAGCTCCACCCGCACGGCTAGCGCACCTTCGCTCGCTCCGTCGATCGGCTAACCCCGGGCGATGTCGCGTTCGACCCGCGCGTCCCGCGGAGAGCAGAGTTCGAGCCCTGCCCTCCGCTCCCCCGAGGCACACTTCGTCGATGAGCGTGGCGGCGCGCGTCGAGGAGCACATCCGCACCCACGGGTTGATCGACCCCGGCGGGGCGGTGACGTGCCTCGTCTCGGGCGGTGCGGACTCGACGTGTCTCTGGCACGTGCTCGGCGAGCTCGGGTACCGGGTGGAGGCCGTGCACGTGCACCACGGCGTACGCGGCGCCGAAGCCGACGCCGACGCACGCCACTGTGCAGAGAGGCTCGGCGCCCAGGTCGTCGCCGCGCCGCCCGCGGGGAGCGAGCACGAGCTGCGTGAGCTCCGGTACGCGCTCACGGCCGACCGCGCGCCGCGCGCCACGGGTCACACCGCATCCGACCAGGTGGAGACCGTGCTCTACCGGATCGTGTCGAGCGGCTCGACCCGGGGCATCCGCGTCCGCCGGGCGGACGGGGTGGTGCGGCCGCTGCTCCCTCTGTGGCGCGAGGAGACGGAGGAGTACTGCCGCGCGCACGGGCTCGAGTGGCGAGCCGACTCCACGAACCCCACGACGAAGCGCGGGCTGATCCGCGAGCGCGTCCTGCCGCTCCTGGAGGAGCTCGACGGGCGCGCGCGGCAGAGCCTGCTCGCGCTCGGGGCGGAGCGGCCGCGACTGCCCCGGGGGCTCGAGGCCTCGCTGGTCGAGCTGCTCTCGTCTCACGCGGGGACGCGCAGTGCCGACCTGGGTGGCGGGGTGCGCGCGGTGCGCACGTACGACGTGCTGCGGCTCGAGGGGACGATCGCGTGGGGCCCGTGGCGGCTTGAGACCGACCTCCCGGGCCTCGTCGTCCGCACGCGCCGGCCCGGGGATCGCCTCGCGGGCCGCTCGCGTAAGGTGCAGGATGTGCTCGTGGACGCGAAGGTGCCTCGCGACGAGCGTGACGCGTGGCCGCTCGTCACCACCGAAGACGGTGCGGTGGTGACGGTGGTCGGTCTGGCGGAGGCGCCCGGCTGGGAGGGCGCCGTGCGCGCCGTGCGGGAGAACGGGTGAAGGCCGTCACGCCGCCCGCTGACGCTCGCGCGTTCCCGGCGTCGGGCGTCGGGGAAGGGCTCCCCGCGAGGGCCGACGCCGACCGGGGGCGCGCGTGACCTCGGTCCACGCAGACGTCGGCGAGGTGCTGATCGACGGAGAGACGCTCCGCAGCCGCATCGTCGAGCTCGGCGCGGAGATCTCCGCCGACTACGAGGGCCGCGACCTGCTGCTGGTCGGCGTCCTGAAGGGCGCGATCTTCTTCATCTCCGACCTGATGCGCGAGCTCGCGGTGCCGTGCGAGATCGACTTCATGGCGATCTCGAGCTACGGCGCCGCCACGAACTCCTCCGGGGTCGTGCGGATCCTCAAGGACCTCGAGATCAACATCTCGGGGCGCGACGTGCTCGTGGTCGAGGACATCATCGACTCCGGGTTGACGCTCTCGTACCTCAGGCGCACGCTCGCGGCGCGCAAGCCGGCGTCGCTCGAGATCTGCACGCTGCTGACGAAGCCGGAGCGACGCGAGGTGGAGGTGCCCGTCCGCTACGTCGGGTTCGAGATCCCGAACCGGTTCGTGATCGGCTACGGCCTGGACTTCGCGGAGCGGTACCGAAACCTCCCCTATATAGGGGTCTTGCACCCCGATCTCGTCCCGAACGGTCTCTGACCAGGGAATTCCGGTTGCGGCGCGCCGGAGCGCGGGGGTGGCGCACCAGGGGCACGCTGCTACCCTCCGAAGCACGTGAATCGTTTCTTCCGTAGCGCGCTGTTCCCGCTCGTCGTGATCGTGCTGCTCGTGTACCTGGCGAGCCAGACGCTCATGCCGCGGCACGACAACAGCAAGGACCTCACGTACTCGCAGCTGATCGACGAGACGAAGAAGGGGAACGTCAGCGAGGTGACGTTCTCGCCGAACCGCCAGTCGATCGAGGCGGTGCTCGACTCCGGGACGAAGGTCAAGGTCAACTACCCGTCGCCCGAGTCGCAGGTCGCGTACGAGAAGGTGCTCCAGACGGAGAACGTGACGTACGACTCGAAGGGCATCGGCACGAGCGCCTGGTGGGCGCTGCTGACCGGGTTCCTGCCGTTCGTGCTCCTGATCGGGTTCTGGATCTTCCTCATGAACCAGATGCAGGGCGGCGGCTCGAAGGTGATGAGCTTCGGCAAGAGTCGCGCGAAGCGCATGTCGCCGGACTCGCCGAAGGTCACGTACAAGGACGTGGCGGGCGCCGACGAGGCGGTCGAGGAGCTCCAGGAGATCAAGGAGTTCCTCGAGAACCCGAAGAAGTTCCAGGCGCTCGGCGCGCGCATCCCGAAGGGCGTCCTGCTCTACGGGCCTCCCGGGACGGGCAAGACCCTGCTCGCGCGCGCCACCGCGGGCGAGGCGGGGGTGCCGTTCTTCTCGATCTCGGGCTCGGACTTCGTCGAGATGTTCGTCGGCGTCGGCGCGTCGCGCGTGCGCGACCTGTTCGAGCAGGCGAAGCAGGCGAGCCCGTGCATCATCTTCATCGACGAGATCGACGCCGTCGGCCGCCACCGCGGCGCGGGCCTCGGCGGCGGCCACGACGAGCGCGAGCAGACCCTGAACCAGCTCCTCGTCGAGATGGACGGGTTCGAGCTGAAGGACAACATCATCCTGATCGCGGCGACGAACCGGCCCGACATCCTCGACCCGGCCCTGCTCCGGCCCGGCCGCTTCGACCGGCAGATCGTGGTCGACCGGCCCGACCGGAAGGGCCGACAGCAGATCCTCGACGTGCACGCGAAGGGCAAGCCGCTCGCGCGCGAGATCGACCTCGACGTGCTCGCCGCCGCGACGCCCGGCTTCACGGGCGCCGACCTCGCGAACGTGATCAACGAGGCGGCGCTCCTCGCCGCACGGCGCGGGTCGAAGACGATCGGCCAGTCGGAGCTCGAGGAAGGGATCATGCGCGTGATCGCCGGTCCCGAGAAGAAGTCGCGGCTCTTCTCGGAGAAGGAGCGGAAGATCACCGCGTACCACGAGATGGGGCACGCGCTCGTCGGCTACTACCTCGAGGGCACCGACGAGGTGCACAAGATCTCGATCGTGAGCCGCGGCCAGGCGCTCGGGTACACGATCTCGCTGCCCGCCGAGGATCGCTACCTCACCACGAAGGGCACGCTGATGGACCAGATGGCGATGACGCTCGGCGGCCGCGCGGCGGAGGAGCTCGTCTTCAACGAGGTGACGACCGGCGCCGCGAACGACATCGAGCGGATCACGTCGACCGCGAAGCAGATGATCATGCGCTTCGGCATGAGCGAGAAGCTCGGCCCGCGTGTGCTCGGCCGGAACCACGACATGCCGTTCCTCGGTCGTGAGATGGGCGCGGAGCCCGACTACTCGGAGGAGATCGCGAAGGAGATCGACGACGAGATCCGCCGCGTGATCGAGGAGGCCCACGACAAGGCGACCACCGTGCTGCGCGAGCACCTCGACGTCCTGCACAAGCTGTCAGCGATCCTCATCGAGCGCGAGACGATCGACAAGATCCAGTTCGAGCGGCTGCTCCAGGGCGAGTCCGAGGAGTCGGTGTTCGCCGAGGAGCCTCCCGCGGCGCCGACGGCCGAGGAGCCCGACGCCGAGAAGAAGCCGCTCCTGCGCCCCTCGCCGAGGCCGCTCCCCGGCGCGGCCATGCAGCCCCCGCCGGATCCCGCCGCCTCGTAGCGGCCGCGGTGCTCCGTGTCCGACTCGAAGTCGGGCACGGTGACGCTTCGGTGTCGGCCTTTCGAGTCCGACACCCGCGTGGGACCCGTTACCGTCCGCGCGATGGGCGATACGTTCGCCGACCGCTGGCCGCGCCCGTCGGTGATGGGCGTCCTCAACGTGACGCCGGACAGCTTCTCCGACGGAGGGGCGTACGGGTCGGTCGCGGAGGCGGCCGAGGCGGCGCGGCGCATGCTCGCGGACGGCGCCGCGCTCGTCGACGTCGGCGGCGAGTCGACGCGGCCGGGCGCCGGGCGGGTGACGCCGGAGGAGGAGCTGCGCCGCGTCGCGCCCGTGCTCGAGGCGCTCGCCGGCCTGCCGGTCTCGATCGACACCTCTCGAGCGGTCGTGGCGGCGCGGGCGATCGAGCTCGGCGCGGTGATGGTCAACGACGTGAGCGCGCTGCGGCGCGATCCCGAGCTCGCAGCAGTGGTCGCTGCGGCAGGCGTCGATCTGTGCCTGATGCACATGCAGGGTGATCCGCGCACCATGCAGATCGAGCCGCGCTACGAGGATGTCGTCGGCGAGGTGGCCTCGTTCCTCGAGGAGCGGCTCGAGTCGGCCGTCGTGGCCGGCGTCGACGAGGGCCGGATCTGCCTCGACCCGGGCATCGGCTTCGGCAAGACGCCGGACCAGAACCTCGAACTCGTCCGGCGGCTCGACCGGATCGTCGCGATCGGGCGGCCGGTCCTCGTGGGGCTGTCACGGAAGTCGACGCTCGCGCGCGTCGTCGGCGCGCCGGGGCCGGTCGGGAGCGAGCCCGCCTCGGTCGGGGCGGCCGTCGCGGCGTTCGAGCGCGGCGCGACGATGTTCCGCGTGCACGGCGTCCGACTCCACGTGGAGGCGCTCGCGGCCGCAGCCGCGATCGAGCGCGGGAGCGTCGCCCCGTGACGATCGAGTTGCGCGGGATCGAGCTCTTCGGCTTCCACGGGGTGCTGGACGACGAGCGCGAGCGGGGCCAGCGGTTCCTCGTCGACCTCGAGCTCGACGTCGACGACGACACGGCTGCGACGGTCGCGGCCGGCGACCGGATCGAGGATGCGGTCGACTACCGCGACGTCGTCGAGTCCGTGCGGGCCGTTTCGGACGAGCGCGCGTACCGGCTGCTGGAGGCCTTCGCCGCGGCGCTCGCCGAGACACTCCTCCACCGGTTCCCGCTCGTCCGCGTCCGCGTGCGGGTGCGCAAGCCCGACGTCGTGCTCTCCCCGCCCGTCGAGCACGCCGCCGTCGTCGTCGAGCGGCGCCCGTAGCCGTTCTCAGGCGCGGGGACGTCCGAGGGCGGCGTTCGTGACCGTCAGCCGGTACGTCGCGCTCGTCGTCGTCGCCGGAAGCGTGACGGCGAGGTACGCCCAGCGACCGCGGCCCGCGTTGTCGTAGACGAGACGCTCTGTCGTCCCCCTCGTGTTCGCGACCGAGAGCCGGCCGGTCGAGGCGAAGCGCCCCGCCACAGTCGATGCGCTGCTCGAGTAGAGCGAGAGGTCGGCGTTGCCGTTCGCCTGCATCGCGACGACGACGCGGCGCCTCGCCGGCAGCCACACGCGAAACACGTCGCGCGGGTCCTCCCACGCGTCGACCCTGCCTGCGATCCGGCTCCGCCGCTTCGTCGCGCTCGTCAGCGGCGGCTCCTTGCTCAGGTACATGCCGCGCGCCGGGTCGACCTCGTCCACGTCGTCGTTGGGCTCGAACGGATCCTTCACCGGCGCGGGCAGGGCGAGCGCGGCCGCGACGTCCAGCATGCCGAACCCGGTGGCGGGATCTCGACCCGGCGGCCCGATGTCACGCGCGGACCGGCGGAGGATCTCGGCCACCTGCCGGGCGGTGAGCTCGGGTCGCGCAGTCCAGATCCACGCCGCGGCGCCGGCGACGATCGGCGCGGAAAAGCTGGTCCCGTCCTCGGGCTGCCAGTTCCCGCCGAGCGCGCTCGCGACCAGGATGTTCACCCCCGGCGCCGCGAGGTCGACGTAGGGCGAGCGGCTGGAGAACGAGGCGACCGTGCCCGAGGCGTTTGTGGCGGCCACCGTGGTGACGTGCGCCAGCGCCGCGGGGTACGCGAGAGCGTTGCCCTCCTCGCCGCCGTTGCCCGAGGCGGCCACCACGAGCGACCCGAGCGCCACCGCCTGCTCAACCGCCAGCTCCACCGCGAGGTCGCGGCTTCCGCCGACGCTCAGGTTGATCACGCCGCGGCCCGCCCTGGCGGCCGCGAGGATCCCGGCCGCGATCTGTCCCGAGTCCAGGCGCGTGCCCGAGCCGAGCGCCGCGTCCCACGAGCGGAGCACCGCCTGCGGGTAGACCCCTACGACCCCGACGCCGTTGACGGGGGCGCCGATCACCGAGGCGACCGAGGTTCCGTGCTCCCCACCCACGCCCACGGGCTCCTGGCTGTTGAGCGCGATCGTGTTGGGCCGGCCCACGAACTCCGGGTGGGCGAAGTCGACGCCTGAGTCGACGATCGTGATCGGGATTCCCGGCCCCGGCGGGGTGAGGCCGTCGATCCCGATCTGCGCGCGCCACCACTCGTCGATCAGGAGGGGATCGGCCGTCACCTCCGCCTGCTCGACTGCATACGTGGTCTCCCGCTGAGCGGCTGCGACCGCGCCCCGCGCCCGCAGCCCCTGCAAGAGGCCCGGTGCCGCGTCGGCCGGGATGCGCCAGAGGCGCAGGTCGGTGTCGATCCGCTCCGCGCCCGAGCGCGTCAGGCGGGCCGGCTCGACGCATGCCGCGGCTGCGGTGAGCCGGACGATCGTGGGCCGCGCCGGCGCGTCTATGGCCCCGGCAGCCGAGGGACCGATCGCGGACGTCGCAGCAGCGGCGAGCGTGATGACGACGCGGCGCATGGGCACGTGACGGATAGTGCATGCTCGCCCGGGACTGTGAGTGGAACGTCGAGGGAAGAGTTAAGAACCCGTTACGGGGAGCGCGATCCCGTCCGGGGCTTCGTCGGCGTGGGCTCGAACGTCGGTGACCGAGCCGGCACGATCCGCCGGGCGGCCGAGCTGATCGGGGCGCACCCGGAGATCGAGCTCGTCGCCTCCTCCGGCATCCGGGAGACCGAGCCGTGGGGCCCCGTCGAGCAGCCGCCGTTCCTCAACGGCGTCGTCGCCGTCGAGACGTCGCTCGGGCCGCGCGAGCTGCTCGACGTGCTCCTCGAGCTCGAGCGGCGCCTCGGGCGCGTGCGCGGGGTGCGTTGGGGGCCACGCACGATCGACCTCGATCTCCTCCTCTACGACGACGCGGTCGTCGACGAGCCCGGTCTCACGGTGCCTCATCCGCGCCTCCACGAGCGCCGGTTCGTGCTCGAGCCGCTGGCCGAGCTCGACCCCGGGCGCGTCGTGCCCGGGCGCGGCACCGTCGCGGATCTCCTCGGCGCGCTGGACGCCGGCGGTCGCGACTGACCCGCGTTCCGCGTCCCGAGCCACGTCCGGTGGGGACTACACTCCCGGCATGAGCCATCTCGACGAGCTCGACGAGTTCGAGGCGGAGCTCGAGCTGCAGCTGAAGCGGGAGTACACGGCGGTGTTCCCGCTCTTCCGGTACTGCGTGCTCACCCAGGACGCGACCTACCTCTGCAACACGCTCGACCTCAAGGTCGTGCCGCAGGCGAGCTATCCCTTCTTCCACGCGCAGATGGAGGACGTCTGGGTGTGGGACAAGAACCGGCCGACGAGGATCATCCCGAGGGCGGAGGTCTACACGTCCGGCGACGTGACGATCGAGGAGCTCCGCGGCGAGGACGACGAGCCCCGGCTGACGGCCGAGGCGCTCGCGGAGCGACTGGGCGAGGCGCGTCGCGCCGAGGAGGACGACGCGTTCTGACCCGCGGGTTGCCCCGCGTCGGATGTGCGCGGGGACGCGCAAGTTACAACGTGTAACTTGCGACTGTTGCCCGGCGCGCGGCGGGCCGGTCACAGCTTCGTCGTTCGTCTAACCTCGCGCCGTGCTCCTCGCGGTCGACGTCGGCAACACCCAGACGGTGCTCGGTCTCTACGACGGAGCACGTCTCGCCGACCAGTGGCGGCTCGCGACCGACCGGACGCGGACGGGCGACGAGCTGAGCGTGCTCCTGGGCGGCCTGCTCGACCCCGACGCGGTCGAGGCGATCTGCCTCGCGACGACGGTGCCGATGCTGCTCCGCGAGTGGGAGCGGCTGGCGGAGCGCTGGGCCCGTGCGCCGCTGCTCGCCGTCGGCCCGGGCGTCCGCACCGGCATCCCGATCCGCTACGACGACCCGCGCGAGGTCGGGCCCGACCGCATCGTGAACTCGGTTGCCGCCAAAGCACGGTTCGGCGCGCCGGTGATCGTGGTCGATTTCGGCACCTCGACGAACTTCGATGTCGTCTCGCCTGCGGGGGAGTACGTCGGCGGTGTGCTCGCGCCCGGGATCGAGACGTCGATGGACGCGCTGTTCGCGCGCGCGGCCCGCCTCGTCAGGGTCGAGTATGTCGAGCCGGAGAGCGTGGTCGGGAAGACCACAGTTGCCGGTCTGCAGTCCGGGCTCGTGTACGGCTTCGCGGGTCAGGTCGACGGCATCGTGGCGGCGATCAGGGGCGAGCTCGAGGCGCCGGGCGCGCCGGTCGTCGCGACCGGGGGGCTCGCCGAGCTGGTCGCGCCGCACTCGTCCACGATCGGGCACGTCGACCCGTATCTGACGCTGGACGGCCTGCGCATGGTCTGGGAGCTGAACCGGTGATGCCCGAGACGCGGGCGCTCGCCGTGTTCGCGCTCGCTTCGCTCGCGCTGGCGGTGGTGCCGGGGCCGGCCGTCCTCTACATCGTCGCGCAGAGCGTGCCCGGCGGCCGTCGCGCCGGCATCGTCTCCGCGCTCGGGATCTCGACCGGCGGCCTGTTCCACGTCCTCGCCGCCGTGATCGGCCTCTCTGCGATCCTCGCTGCCTCGGCGGAGGCGTTCACCGTCGTGAAGCTGCTCGGGGCCGCCTACCTCGTGTGGCTCGGGATCCGAACCCTCCTCAGCCGCGACGAGCGGATCGGCGGGCGCGCCGTCGAGCCCACGCTCGGCCGGACGTACCTGCGCGGCGTCGTCGTCAACGTGCTGAACCCGAAGACCGCGCTCTTCTTCCTTGCCTTCCTGCCGCAGTTCGTCGATCCCGACGGCTCGACGCGGGGCCAGCTCGCCGTGCTCGGGATCGTGTTCGTCGTGATCGCGCTCACGAGCGATCTCGTCTGGGCGCTCCTCGCCGGGACCGCCGGCGGCATGCTGAGACGCAGCCGGACCTTCCTGCGCGTCCAGCGGTACGTCTCGGGGACGATCTTCGTCGGGCTCGGCGCGCTCGCCGCGACCGCCGGACGCAACCGCTGAGCGGCGGCGACCTGACGACGCTTGTGTTGATTCAACACAAGCACTCCAGGCGCCAAGTTGACGATCGCGCCCAGTCCTAGGTTGCGCCTGCGCAGCCGTCGCAACCTAGCCGCCGCCGTAGATCGAGATCGGCAGCTCGAGCGTGACGGCCTCGCCGGGGGGGATCTCCGCCTCGAGCCGGTCGACGAGGTCGATCGCGCCGGGCGCCGCCGCGAGCAGCCGCCGCTCGACCTCCGCGGTCGAATCGAGCACGACGAGCTCCTGCCGGAACTGCCGTGGGAAGCGGCCGTGGCCGAGATACCAGCCGTAGAACTTCTTCAGGAAGCCGCTCGCGCGCCGTTCGCCGAGCTCACGCACGGCCTCGCGGAGGAACAGGACGAGCTCCGCCGCGATCTCCTCCCGCGAGGGACTCCGGGAGTCGCCCTCGACGATCTCCGCGAGCGCCCACGGGTTCCCCTGCGCCGCCCGGCCGACCATCACCGCGGCAGCGCCCGTCTGCTCGAGGACACCCACCGCGTCGGCGTGCGAGCAGATGTCCCCCGACGCGACCACTGGCACGTCCACGAGCGATGAGAGCTCGGCCGTCAGCGCGTGGTCGGCCGTGCCGGTGTACATCTGCTGAGCCGAGCGCGGGTGGAGCGTCAGCGACGCGGCGCCAGCGTCGACGAGACGCGGGCCGAGCACGAGGCAGTCGCGCGAGCCGTTGCGCATCCCGCGCCGAAGCTTCACGGTCACCGGGATACCCACTGCGTCGGCGACGGCGGACACGATCCGCACGGCCCGGTCGGGGTCGGCGAGCAACGTCGCCCCCGCACCGGTCTTCGTCACCTTTCGCACGGGGCACCCGAAGTTGATGTCGACCAGGTCGGCGCCGGCCGCCTCGATCATCCGCGCCGACTCCGCCATGGCCGCCCACTCCGAGCCGAACAGCTGGATCGCGAGCGGATGCTCGTCCGACGCGACGCGGAGGTATCCGAGCGTGCGTTCGTTGCGGTGCTCGATCCCGGCGCTGGAGACCATCTCCGAGCACACGAGCCCCGCCCCGAACCGGCGGCCCTGACGCCGGAACGCCTGCACGCTGACGCCCGCCATCGGCGCGAGAACGAGCCGGGTCGGGATCTCGACCGGCCCGATCGACCAGGGCTCGCGGAGGTCCATCGTCGCGGGGGATGGTAGACGCCCGCCCAGCGGCCGACCTCGCGCGGGGCTTGCGCAACCCGGTATCCCGGCGCTACCATGCGCGTCCGCGTGGCGCAAGGAGCGCCTCGTTCTTCTTATTTTGAGACCATCCGGAGGCCTTCCCTGAAGGACGTGATCCTCACACCCGCGGGCTACGAGGCCCTGAAAGGCGAGCTGGACGTGTTGCGCACCGAGCGGCGGCGCGAGATTGCCGAGCGCATCCGCACCGCGCGCGAGTTCGGGGACATCGCCGAGAACGCGGAGTACGACGACGCCAAGAACGAGCAGGCGATGCTCGAGCACAAGATCGCCCAGCTCGAGGACCGGCTCGCGCACGCGCGCGTGATCGACACCGACGACGTCGACACGAGCGTCGTCTCCGTCGGCTCGGTCGTGCGCCTCCGCGACGTCGACGCGAAGCAGACCGTCGAGTACCACATCGTCGGCTCGGCCGAGGCGAACCCGGCCGAGCAGAAGCTCTCGAACGAGTCCCCGGTCGGCAAGGCGATCATGGGCCGCAAGAAGGGCGAGACCGTCGAGGTCACGACCCCGCGCGGCTCGGTGGTGAAGTTCAAGATCATGGAGATCAAGGCCGCCTGAGCGCCGTAGGTGTCGGACCGAGGTCCGACACCGGGAGCGAGCCCGTGCGGGCTCGGGGTCCGAACGGGCTCGGGTGTCCGACTTCGGTCGGACACCTGCGACCCGCATGTCGTCGTCGTCGTGCGCAGGTGTCGGACTGAAGTCCGACACCCGGGTTTCGGTGTGCGGACCTCGGTCGGACACGTAAAGACGCGGAGACCGGTGTCCGACTTCAGTCGGACACCTGACGACGGCCACGCTACCGTCGTGAGGGATGTTCAAGAAGTTCACGTCGCCTGCTCGTCAGGCCGTCGTCCTCGCGCAGCACGAAGCGCGCGGCCTGGGACACGACCACGTCGGCACGGAGCACCTGCTACTCGGGCTCGTCCGCGAGGATGCGGGCGGTGCCGCGCACGTCCTCGCGTCGCTCGGGGTGACGCCGGACGCGGTGCGGGACCAGGTGGTCGAGATGCTCGGTCGAAGCGACGCCGTCGTGACGGGTCAGCTCCTCTTCACGCCCCGGGCGAAGAAGGTGCTCGAGCTCGCGTTGCACGAGTCCGTCGCAATGCGCCACTCGTCGATCGGCACGGAGCATCTCCTCATCGGCCTCGTCCGGGAAGGCGGCGGCGTCGCGAACCGCATCCTCGAGCAGCTCGGCGCCGACGACCGGCGCGTTCTCGAGGCGGTCGCAGACGCGCTGTCGAACGGAGATCGGGCCGAGCCTGCGTAGACTCGGGCGCCATGACCGCGCCCAAGCGCTTCCCCGACCGGGACGAGATCGCCGCGGTGCGGACCGAGACCGAGCCCCTCGAGGACGGCGCCGGTACCGAGGCCACACGCCGCGTCGCCGGGCGCGCGATGGCGCGTCGCGAGATGGGGAAGCTCGTCTTCCTCGACGTGGTCGACCGCTCGGGACGCATCCAGGCGATCTGCGACACCGCCGTGACCGGCGACGTCGAGGTGCACCTGGGCGACGTTGTGGGCATCGTCGGCAAGCCCGCGAAGTCGCGGCGGGGGGAGCCGTCCGTGCTCGCGGAGCGCGTCGAGGTGCTCTCGCGCAACACGCAGCCGCTGCCGGACACGTTCCACGGGCTGACGGACGTCGAGCTCCGCTATCGCAAGCGGTACCTCGACCTCCTGATGAACGAGGAGACGCGGGACGTGTTCGTCACCCGGGCGCGCGTGATCTCGACGATCCGCCGGGCGCTCGACGAGTGGGGCTTCCTCGAGGTCGAGACCCCGGTGCTGCAGCCGCGCTACGGCGGCGCGTTCGCAAGGCCGTTCGTGACCCACCACAACGAGCTCGGCGCGGACCTCTACCTGCGGATCGCGACCGAGCTCTACCTCAAGCGGCTGATCGTCGGCGGGCTCGAGCGGGTCTACGAGATCGGGAAGGACTTCCGCAACGAGGGCGTGTCCTTCAAGCACAACCCCGAGTTCACGATGCTCGAGTGGTACGAGGCGTACGCCGACTACACCGACACGATGGCGCGGGTCGAGCAGCTCGTCGAGCGGGTCGCGCGCGAGGTGCTCGGGACCACCGGACTGACCTTTCGGGGCCACGAGCTGGAGCTCGCGGGGCCCTGGCGGCGCGTCACCTTCGTCGAGTCGCTCCAGCAGCACGAGCTGTGGACGCGCGACCCCGACGAGCTCCGCGCGCGGCTCACCGAGCGGGGGGTCGACACGGAGGCGGACAGGGACTGGACGCAGCTCGTCGACCACGCCTTCTCCCACTACGTCGAGCCCGGCCTGGTGGCGCCGACCATCGTCCACGACTACCCGGTCGAGCTGTCCCCGTTCGCGCGTCCGACGGACGACGACCCGACGCTCACGGAGCGGTTCGAGTACTTCGCGGGGGGCATGGAGCTCGGCAATGCGTTCTCGGAGATCAACGACGCCGCGACGCAGCAGGAGCGCTTCGAGCAGCAGTCGACCCAGGTCGAGGGCGAGCGCGGAGACCAGGACTACGTCGCCGCTCTCTCCTACGGGATGCCCCCCACGGGCGGCCTGGGGCTCGGGATCGACCGGCTCGTCATGCTGCTGACGGGTAAGGAGACGATCCGCGACGTCGTGCTGTTTCCCGCGCTGCGCCAGGTCTGACCGATCGGGTCATGGACAATCCGGCGGTTCTCCCTACGATGACCTTTGTGCGCCGTGTGTCCTTCACCCTCCTCGCAGCCCTCCTCGGACTGCTCGCAACCACCGCTGCTCAGGCGGCCAATCCGGTCGTCGCGGCGGTGGAGCGCACCTCGTCGGCACGCAGCTCGCTGATCGACATGCAGGTCGCGACCTCCGTGCGCGGCACGACCGTGCACATGACGGGAAGCGGCGCGGTGCGGGGGAGCGACGTGAGGATGTCCGTGCGAACGAACACCGGCGCGGGCTCCGTGACGATGGATCTGATCATGCTCCGCGAGGGCGGCGGGTACGTGATGTACATGCGGTCGGATGCGCTGCGGACGCAGCTCCCGGGTGGGAAGTCGTGGCTGCGCTTCGACCTCGCGAAGGCGGCCCAGCAACTGGGGGTCGACTTCACCGCGCTCCTGGACTCCTCCAGGAGCCTGGACCCGCTCGAGCACGGCGTGGTCTCGACGAAGCGCATCGGCCGCGAGGCGGTGGTGGGCAAGCCGACGACGCACTACCGGGCGGTCGTCGACGTCCGCCGTGCGGCGGCGGCGCTTCCGGCGTACGCGAAGCAGATCGCGGCGATCGAGCGCGCGACCGGCGTTCGGCTCGGCCGGGCGACGCAGGAGGTCTGGGTCGGCACGGACGGCAGGGTCAGGCGGCTCCGCTCCTCGACCCCGACCGTCGTGCAGGGCGTCCGCGCGACGTCCGTCCAGACTCTGACCTACCGCGCGTACGACGTGCCCGTGTCGATCGCGCCCCCGCCGCGGGCTCAGGTCTTCGTCCTCGGCTAGCCTCCGCGCCGGTTCAGCGCGGACGGGCGGCCGCGGCGGGCTTCCGGCCCTCGCCGACGTCGACCGCGCGCTCGTGATCGGCGACGACGGCGACGTCCTCCTCGGGATGTGCCGCGCGGTGCTCCCTGAACCACGCGACGGAGCGGGCGATGCCCTCGTCGAGCGAGACCTGCGGCTCGTAGCCGAGCAACGTCCGCGCCTTGGAGAGATCGGCGACGTAGTGCGTCACCTCGCCGAGCAGGGACGGGGCGAGCGTCATGTCGGGCTCGACACCGAGGTTGGCGGCGATCAGCTCGGCGCAGCGGACGAGGGTGTTCCCCTGCCCGTACGCGAGGTTGATCGTCTGGTTGAGGACGCGACCCTCCGCGAGCGCCTCTATTCCCCGGACGATTCCGTCGATGCAGTCGTCGACGTACGTGAAGTCGAGCGTCTTGTCGCGGCCGCCGTAGATCGTGATCGGCTCGCCGCGCAGCATCGCGTGTGTGAACAGCGGGATCACGCGCACCATGCGCTGCAGGTCGTTGTCGTACCGGCCGTACACGTTGGAGAAGCGGAACACGAGGTAGGGCAGCCCGTAGCAGCGTGCATACGAGTAGACGAAGGCCTCGCCGGCGATCTTGGACGCGGAGTACGTGCTCTCCGTGTACGCGAAGTCCGCCAGTTGCTCGCTGTAGCCCTCGAACCGGTGGACGTCGCCGTACACCTCGCGGCTCGAGGAGAAGACGATCGGGATGTTCACCTGGCGCGCGAACTCGAGGACGTTGAACGTCATCATCGCGTTCTCGAGCGCCCGGTGAGGCTGGCGCACGAGCTGGTGCACCTTCGCGTGCGCCGCCAGGTGGACCACGAGGTCCGCCTCCGGATACTCGACCCCGTTGATCCCGCCCGGGAACGGCGCGTAGTGGCCGGCGAGGTCCTGCAACAGGTAGGGGAACGTGTCGGTCCAGGTGTTCAGCCGCTTGTCGATCCCGAAGACCTCGTGCCCGTCGGCGAGGAGCCGCAGCGCGAGGTTCGTGCCGATCTGGCCGGATGAGCCCGTGAGCAGGATCCGCATGGCGCGGGAAGGCTACACGGCAGTCGCCGCGAAACTGCGTGGACGGCGACGTTGGGGGCGTGCGGTACGATCAGATGTGCCTTCGACCCGGAGCTCGCGGCACCGTAGGCTCCGGTTCACGGGAAAGGAGGGGTCGAGGCAACCGTGTTCGAGCGCTTCACAGAACGGGCCAGGCAAGTCGTCGTCCTCGCCCAGGACGAAGCACGTGCGCTGAAGCACAACTACATCGGCACCGAGCACATCCTGCTCGGCCTGCTCCGCGAGGAGGAGGGCCTCGCCGCCCGCGTCCTCGAGCAGCTCGACATCACGGTGGAAGAGGTGCGCGCGCAGGTCGCGCACATCGTCGGACAGGGCGACGAGGTCACCACGGGACAGATCCCGTTCACGCCGCGCGCGAAGAAGGTGCTCGAGCTCGCGCTGCGCGAGGCGCTCTCGCTCGGCCACAACTACATCGGCACCGAGCACATCCTGCTCGGCCTCGTCCGCGAGAACGAGGGCGTCGCCGCCCGGATACTGCTCGACTTCGACGCGGACGCCGAGAAGATCCGCAACGAGATCATCCGCATGCTCTCCGGCCCCGGCCGCCGGCAGTCGGGCCAGGCGGGCGCGGCGGGCCAGGGCGAGAAGGCGAAGAACTCGAAGCTCCTCGACCAGTTCGGCCGGAACCTCACGAAGCAGGCGACCGAGGGCAAGCTCGACCCGGTCGTCGGGCGCCAGCTCGAGATCGAGCGCGTGATGCAGATCCTCTCGCGCCGACAGAAGAACAACCCGGTGCTGATCGGCGAGCCGGGCGTCGGCAAGACGGCCGTCGTCGAGGGGCTCGCCGCGCGGATCGCCTCCAACCAGGTGCCCGAGCTGTTGAAGAACAAGCAGATCTACACCCTCGACCTGGCCGCCCTGGTCGCGGGGTCGAAGTACCGGGGCGAGTTCGAGGAGCGCCTCAAGAAGGTGATGAAGGAGATCACCCAGCGCGGCGACATCATCCTGTTCATCGACGAGCTCCACAACCTCGTCGGCGCGGGCGCGGCCGAGGGCGCGATCGACGCGGCCTCGATCCTCAAGCCCGCGCTCGCGCGGGGCGAGCTGCAGACGATCGGCGCGACGACGCTCGACGAGTACCGCAAGTACCTCGAGCGCGACGCGGCGCTCGAGCGGCGCTTCCAGCAGGTGCGGGTCGAGGAGCCCTCGATCGACGAGACGGTGCAGATCCTGCGCGGCCTCCGCGACCGCTACGAGGCGCACCACCGCGTGAAGATCTCCGACGACGCGCTCCGCGCCTCGGCCACCCTCGCCGACCGCTACATCCAGGACCGGCACCTGCCCGACAAGGCGATCGACCTGATCGACGAGGCCGGCTCGCGCGTCCGGATCCGGACGATGTCCGCGCCGCCTCGCTACCGCGAGCTCGAGGAGGAGATCGAGACCGTCCGCTCCGAGAAGGAGGCGGCGATCGAGGCGCAGGAGTTCGAGAAGGCAGCCTCGCTGCGCGACAAGGAGCGCAAGCTCTCGCAGAAGAAGAAGGAGCTCGAGGAGAACTGGCGCAACGAGGCCGACGAGGAGCAGCCCGAGATCGGCGAGGACGAGATCGCCGACATCGTCTCGATGTGGACGGGGATCCCGGTCTTCAAGCTCACCGAGGCCGAGTCGCAGAAGCTCGTGCGCATGGAAGAGGAGCTGCACAAGCGCGTGATCGGGCAGGAGGCCGCGATCGTGGCGGTCTCGAAGGCGATCCGGCGCGCCCGCGCGGGGATCAAGGACCCGAAGCGCCCGACCGGCTCGTTCATCTTCCTCGGCCCGTCCGGCGTGGGGAAGACCGAGCTGGCGCGCACGCTCGCCGAGTTCCTGTTCGGCGACGAGGACGCGATGATCCAGGTCGACATGTCGGAGTACATGGAGAAGCACTCCGTGTCCCGGCTCGTCGGCTCGCCCCCGGGCTACGTCGGCTACGACGAGGGCGGCCAGCTCACCGAGGCCGTCCGCCGCAAGCCGTACTCCGTGCTGCTGCTCGACGAGATCGAGAAGGCGCACCCGGACGTGTTCAACATCCTCCTGCAGATCCTGGAGGACGGGAAGCTGACCGACGCCCAGGGCCGCAAGGTCGACTTCCGCAACACGATCGTGATCATGACGTCGAACATCGGCGCCGCCCAGATCTCGAAGAACCAGTCGCTCGGGTTCACGATCGGCGACGAGCAGGGGCTCACCTACGAGGACATGAAGTCCCGCGTGATGGGCGAGCTGAAGAAGGTGTTCCGGCCGGAGCTCCTGAACCGGATCGACGAGATCATCGTGTTCCACAAGCTCGAGAAGAGCGAGATCCTCCAGATCGTCGACCTGATGATGAAGCGACTGCGCGACCAGATGTCGGTGCACGGCTCGACCGTCGAGCTGACCCAGGAGGCGAAGGAGCTGCTCGTCGAGGAGGGCTATGACCCCGCGATGGGCGCACGGCCGCTGCGTCGCGCCATCCAGCGCCTCATCGAGGACCCGCTCGCCGACTTCGTGCTCGGCCGCGAGCTGACGGAGGGCTCGACGATCGTCGTCGACCGGCGCGAGGACGCGGGGCCGGACGACCCGAAGGTCGAGATGCGCGTGATCGAGGGCGAGGTGCAGCCCGAGCCGGTCACCGTCCCTCCCGAGGCGCCCGCGTCGGAGGACGACGAGACGGCGGAGTAGCTGCACAGGTGTCCGACTCGAAGTCGGGCACCTGTATCAGCGTCTGACCCGGAACCCGGTGTCCGACTCGAGGTCGGACACCGCGCGAAGTACGGAAAACCGCCCGCCGAAGCGGCGTCCCGCCTCCTACGGTGGCGCCCATGAGCCGCCCGGCCGCTGCCCTGCGGTACCGCGACGCCCTGCCGCAGCTGCGCGACACGCCGTTCCTGACCGACGGCGGCGTCGAGACGACCCTGATCTTCCACGACGGCCACGACCTACCGGACTTCGCTGCGTACGTGCTGCTCGCGCGAGACGGAGGCGACGCTGCGCTCCGGCGCTACTTCGAGCCCTACGTGGAGATCGCCGTCGCGGCCGGTGTCGGCATCGTGCTCGAGACCGCGACCTGGCGGGCGAACCCAGACTGGGCCGAGCGCCTCGGCCACTCGCCGGCGGAGCTCGCCGACCTGAACCTTCGCGCAGTAGAGCTGCTCGAGGGGCTGCGCGGGGAGCGCGAAACGGCGGCGACTCCCATCGTGATCTCCGGCTGTGTCGGGCCGCGCGGCGACGGATACGTCGTCGGCGAGACGATGGCCGCGGAGGAGGCGGAGGCGTACCACGGGACGCAGATCGGGACGTTCGCCGAGTCCTCTGCCGACCTCGTCACCGCGATCACGATGACCTACGCCGACGAGGCGATCGGCATCGTCCGCGCGGCCCGGGCCGCCGGGATGCCGGTCGTGATCTCGTTCACCGTCGAGACCGACGGACGCCTGCCGAGCGGACAGCTGCTTCGCGAGGCGATCGGAGAGGTCGAAGCCGCGACCGACGGATACGCCGCGTACTTCATGATCAACTGCGCGCACCCGACACACTTCGACCACGTTCTCGAGCCGGGCTCGGCGTGGACGGACCGCGTGATGGGCCTCAGGGCGAACGCGTCGCGCCTCAGCCACGCGGAGCTGGACGAGGCAGAGGAGCTCGACACCGGCAACCCCGAGGAGCTCGCGTACGAGTACGTCGCGCTCCGCGAGCGCCTGCCTCGGCTCACGGTGCTCGGCGGCTGCTGCGGAACCGACCACCGCCACATCGAGGCGCTGTGCCGCGCGTGGCTCGCGCCGTAGGCGTCCGACCGAGGGTCGGCCACGTGAACCGCGCGGTGTCCGACTTCAGTCGGACAACCCGGCAACTGCCGCATGCAGCTGCTTGCCGTCGCGCAGCACAGGGCGCTCGATGCGTTCGTCATCGGCGGTTACTCGGTCAACGGCCCGCAGGGCAACACGTTCCATGCGCTCCGGCCGACTCCGACGATTGGCTTGCTCCGCACGCTGACGCGAGTCGGGCCGCAGCGCCTAGTCTCTCGGGCGATGGAGATCCGTCACGCCCAGCCCGCGGACTACGGCCGGGTCATCGGCCGGCTCAACGCCTGGTGGGGCGGACGCGAGATGGCGCCGATGCTGCCGCGGCTGTTCTTCGTCCACTTCGAGGGCACGAGCTACGTCGTGGACGACGACGAAGGCCAGCTCGCCGCATTCCTGATCGGCTTCCACTCGCAGACGGACCCCGACGAGGCGTACGTCCATTTCGTCGGAGTCGCGCCGCAACGGCGGGGAGAGGGTCTCGGGCGGCGGCTCTACGAGC
>Ga0210120_1000018_pt1 | contig 46479 bp, 46 predicted proteins | sample Goodyear_PhragA__FD_184868 | JGI IMG/M metagenome (GOLD analysis project Ga0210120, IMG submission 184868) | Wetland microbial communities from San Francisco Bay, California, USA, that impact long-term carbon sequestration - Goodyear_PhragA_D2... | ecosystem: Environmental > Aquatic > Marine >... | reverse complement strand
GAGGGCGCGGCTCTCGGCCGTGCGCGAGCACGGCCTCGCCGCCCAGCTCGGGGGCGCGGCCGGGACCCTGTCGGCGCTCGGCGAGCGCGGGCTCGAGGTGGCGGGCCTCTTCGCCCGGGAGCTCGGTCTGGCCGAGCCGACCGTGCCCTGGCACGCCAACCGGGTGCGGGTCGCCGAGCTCGGTGCGGCCCTCGAGATCGCGGCCGGCGTCGCCGCCAAGATCGCGCTCGACATCCAGCTGCTGGCGCAGACCGAGGTCGCCGAGGTGCGCGAAGGGGGCGCCGCCGGCGGCGGATCCTCGGCGATGCCGCAGAAGCGCAATCCGGTGGGCGCGACGCGCACCCGGGCGTGCGCGGCGCTCGCCCGCGGCCACGCATCGGTGCTGACGGCGGCGCTGCTCGCCGAGCACCAGCGCGCGGCCGGGCCCTGGCAGGCGGAGTGGGAGGCGCTCTCGGGCGCCCTCGCGACGACGGGAGGCGCGGCCGCCGCGCTCGCGGAGACTCTCGCGGCGCTCGAGGTGGACGAGGCACGGATGCGCTCGAACCTGGACGCGACCGGTGGAGCGATCGTCGCCGAGCGCGTCGCGCTGCTTCTCACCGAGCGGCTCGGCCGCGGCCGAGCCCGCGAGCTGGTGCGGGAGGCGGCGCTCCGTGCAGGTGAGGACGGACGGTCTTTCGCCGACGAGCTTGCGGGCACGGAGACCGGTCTAACGGAGAGCGAGCTCGCAGCCGCGCTCGACCCGACGACGTACGTCGGCTCGGCCGGCGCCCTCGTCGACCGCGTCCTCCGCCGCTACGAGGAGGGTGACCGGTGAGCGGCCGTGCCCTCGCTCCGGCCGCGAGCGCGGCAGGGAGGGGACGTGTCCGGGCGGGGCGTGTCGAGACGGCGTGAGGACACAGGTCGGGATCGTCGGGGCGGGCTCCCGCAGGACTGACGCTCGCGCACGTGCTCCACGTCTGAGAACGGTGACATGACAGAATCGGAGCATGTCCTGGCCTCGTGACGACGCCAAGCTCGACCGGGTGCGGGCGCTCATGGCGGAGCAGGGGATGGACGCGATCGTCGCCCGCGCGCCCGACAACGTCGTCTACCTGACCGGCTTCTGGGGGATGAAGGGCTGGGACGCCGTGGTCTTCCCCCGGGAGGGAGAGCCGACGCTGCTCTGCCTCGAGGCGTCGGCGGAAGACGCGGCCCGGAACGCCTGGACCGAGGACGTCCGGCTCGTGTCCGGCTACCTCCCGGACGACCCGCGGCCGCCGGTCGTCCGCACGCTGGAGCTCGCCGCGAACTGCGCGCGCGAGCTCGGGACGGTGGGGCTCGAGCTCTCGCTCGGCACGCAGGCGACCGACCGGATGGTCGGGGAGCCGACGACCTACACGAAGGCCTGGTTCGACTCGTTCCCCGGAGCCGTGGACGCCACCCCGCTGCTCGCGGAGGCGCGGATGCTGAAGACCGGCCAGGAGGTCGAGCGCGTCCGGCTCGCGAACGAGATCGCGGCCGCGGCGATGGATCACGTCCGGGGGGTGATCCGGCCGGGGATGACCGAAGCGCAGATCGCCGCCGAGTGGCTCGGCTTCGTCCACGGCGAGGGCACCGGCTGGGCGGGCAAGGTGGAGCTCGCGCTCGGGTTCTCCCTCGTCTGGGCCGGGCCGGGGATCCGGACCTTCACGGCGACGAGCAACCGGCCGGTGGTCGAGGGGGAGCCCACGCTGTTCGAGATCTGGGTGTGCGCGGACGGCTACTGGGCCGACCACACGAAGAACGTCGTCGTGGGCGAGCTGACGCCCGCCTACCGCGACCTCGAGGCCGGGCTGGTGGAGGTGTACGACGACGCGGTCTCGTTCTGCGTGCCGGGCGCGAGGCTCGCCGAGCTCGACGGGCGCATCCGGGACGGCATCGCGCGAATCGGCTACCCCGGCCAGCCGACGCACCCGATCTGCCACGGCGTCGGGGCCCGCGCACACGAGCCGCCGTACGCGCATCAGGCGGGGGGCGGCGAGGTCCGCGCCGGCATGGTTCTTGCAATCGAACCAGGATGCTACTGGGAAGCGGGTGGCGGGCTGCGCGTCGAGGACAACTTCCTCGTCACCGACGCCGGCCCCGAGAAGCTCTCGCCGTTCCCCGACGGCATCGTGCAGGCGGGGGCGTGAGGGGCAAGTTGCAACGTGTAACGTGCCGGCCCCCGCGGCGCCGGAGGTGCGGGCACGGTGACCGCACGAGGCTCGCCGTGAGGAGCAAGTTGCAACTTGTAACTTGCGGGCCGCCGCCTGGCGGGGGCGTGCGGGCGGGATGGTCGCATGACGCTGGCCGTGAGGCGCAAGTTGCAACGTGTAACTTGCGTGCCGCTCCGTGGCGCGGAGCGCGCGGGCTAGGGAGGCGCATGACGCTGGACGCGAGCGGCAAGTTACAACTTGTAACTTGTGGGCTTCGCGGCCTGGACCGGGCGGGCACGGAGGCCGCATGACGCTCGACCGGACGAAGGTCTGGACGGGAACGATCAACGAGCAGGCGCTCGACCCGCAGCCGCGCGCGCCCGTCGGCCTGTACGACACCACGCTGCGCGACGGCGAGCAGACGATCGGCGTGGTGCTCGCGCCCGCCGACAAGCTCGAGATCGCACGCGCGCTCGACGCGGCGGGAGTCGACCGGATCGAGGCGGGCTTCCCGCGCGTCTCGGAGGACGACTACCACGCCGTGGAGCTGATCGCGGCGGCGGGCCTGCGAGCCGAGGTCTGGGGGTTCTCGCGGGCGGTGCAGGCGGACGTCGACGCGCTCGTGGAGCTCGGCGTGCGCGCGTCGGTGATCGAGAGCCCCATCTCCGACGGGAAGCTGGAGGCGCTGCGGGTCAGCCGGGAGACGATGCTCGAGCGGATCCGCAGCGCCGTGTCGTTCGCCGCCGAGCACGGCATCCGCGTCGCGTTCTTCGGCGTCGACTCGTCGCGTGCCGCCCTCGACTTCTTCGACGAGGCGTACGCGGCCGCCGTCGACGCCGGGGCCTCGGAGATCGTGGTCGTCGACACGCTCGGCATTGCGACGCCCGAGGCGGCGGCGCTGCTCGTCTCGCGGGCGCTCGACCGGCTCGACGTCCCCGTGCACTGGCACGGGCACGACGACTTCGGGCTCGGCACCGCGGCCGCGATCGCCGCCGTCCAGGCCGGCGCGACCTGGGTGCAGGGCACCGTGAACGGCATGGGCGAGCGGGCCGGGAACGCCGACCTCGTCGAGGTCGCGCTCGCGCTCGAGGCGCTCTACGGGATCCCGACGCGGCTCGATCTGACCCAGGCGCGTGCGCTCTCCCGCCTCGTCGCCCAGCTTGCCGGCACGCCGCTGCCTCCGTGGAAGGCGGTGACCGGCGAGGCGCTGTTCACGCGGGAGTCGGGCGCGGTCGCCGCACAGTTCCACGACCCGCCGGCGATCGAGCCCTACTCGTCGGAGCTCGTCGGGGCCGAGCGCGGCATCGTGCTCGGGAAGAAGAGCGGTCTGGACTCGATCCGGATCGCGCTCGCCCGGCTCGACGTCGAGCTCCCGCCCGAGCGTCAGCAGGAGCTGCTCGCCGAGGTGAAGCGGCTCGGCACGGAGCGTCGGGCGCTCGTCGGCGACGACGACCTCCTGCGCCTCGTCCGGGAGCAGACGGAGCCCGCGGGCGCGAGCGACGCGGAGCCGTAGCCGTGCCGATCGACAGGCAGACGTTCTTCGAGGTGATGGCGTCGTTCCCCTCAGGGGTCGCGATCGTCACGACGACCACGGGCGAGGGTGTCCCACGCGGGCTGACCACGACCGCCGTCTGCAGCGTCTCGGCCGACCCGCCCACGGTGCTCGTCTGCGTCGATCTCGGCTCGCGCACGCTGGCCGCACTGCGGGAACGGCGGGCGTTCGCGGTGAACTTCGTCGGACACGGGCGCAGCGACCTCTGTCTGCTCTTCGCCTCGAAGGAGCGGGACAAGTTCGCGCACGTCGCCTGGACGCCGACCGAGGCCGGGCTGCCCGTGCTCCACGAGGACGCGCTCGCCTGGGCGGCTTGCTCGACCCTTCACGAGCTGGAGGTGGGCGACCACGTGCTGCTGGTCGCGCTCGTCGAGCACGGCGGCGTGCGGCACGAGCTCGAGCCGCCGCTGATGTACTACCGCCGCTCGTGGGGAGTGTGGTCGCCGGTGCACGAGAGCACCGAGCCCGAGCCCGTGCGGATCCGCGAGATCGAGGTGAGCGGGCGGGACCTGCGCTGGCGGGGGGCCGAGTTCTGACCGGCCCGCGATTGACTGACATGACAGCCTGCGGGATACTCGCTCGATTGACATGTCACGCGGAGAGAGGACGGTAGATGCGCTTCAGCCTCTACACCGAGATGCAGCTCCACGAGGGCAAGTCCCCGCAGCAGCTCTACGCCGAGGTGCTCGAGCAGATCGAGAACGCCGATCGGCTCGGGTACGACTGCTACGCCTCGATCGAGCACTTCTTCTTCCCGAAGTTCTCGATCTCGGCGCACCCGACGGCGCTCTTCGCCGCCGCTGCGCAGCGGACCCGGAACATCCATTTTCGCACGATGCTGCACGCGCTCCCGTACCACAACCCGATGGTGCTGGCGTCGGCGATCGCGGTGACCGACATCCTCACCGGCGGCCGGTACGAGTGGGGCGTCGGCCGCGGCCACGGATGGATCCCGGAAAAGGCCGGCGTGCCCCTCGACGAGCACGCCCGACCCCGCTACGAGGAGGCGGTCGACCTGCTCTTCACCGCGCTCGGGAACGAGCGGTTCTCGCACGAGGGCACGTACTTCGAAGTCGCCGACTCGCACGTCGTCCCGTTCCCGACCCGGAGCTTCAGGATCTTCCTCGGCGGCACGTCCGACCGGACGTACGAGCTCGCGGCCGAGCACGGGTGGGGCGTCGCGGTACCGCCGCTCCTCCCGTACAAGGCCCTCGAGGAGCAGCTGAACCTCTACCGCGCGAAGTGCGCCGAGCACGGCGCCACCCCCGACATCGTCTGGATCCACGCGTGCCACCTCGACGACGATCGCGAGACGGCGCTGCGCGAGGCGCGCGACTGGGTGACCGGCTTCATCTACGGCAACAGCTCGCCGCTGCTCGAGTACGACAAGCCGTCGGCGGACGCGCTCGGCAAGGCCGGATACGGCTTCTACGCCTCGGGGATCATGGAGCAGCTCGCCGAGGTGCCGTTCGAGCAGCTGGTCGAGGACGACTACGTCTGGGTCGGGACGCCCGACGACATCGTCGAGCGCATCGAGGAGACCCGGAAGCTCTGTCCGGGCATCTCGGAGATCGGGATCACGGTCAACGCGGGCGGCGCGCCGCACTGGATGGCGATCAAGAACCAGGAGCTCTTCGCGGCGGCGGTCATGCCCCGTGTCCGCTCGTCGACGCCGGCCGAGCTCGCCCAGGCAGGCTAGTGGACGCTCCGAGAGATCCGACCGCGCCGCGCCCGGCCGCGGGCGCGGCGCCGGCGGGCGCCGGCGGCGCGTGGCCCCTCGATGCCTCCGGCTGCAGGGTTCCCCGGAGCTGCCCGTCGTGATCGAGCGGGTCTGCGTGATCGGCGCAGGAGCGATCGGGAGCCTTTTCGCAGGGCATCTCGCAGACGTCGCGGACGTGTCGGTCCTGACCCGCCGGCAGGAGCACGCGGACGCGCTCAACCGGGAGGGCCTCCTCGTGACGGGGCGGAGCGACCGCCACGCGAGCGTGCACGCTGCCGCCGACCCCGACGACCTGCCAGACTTCGACCTCGGCATCGTCGCCACGAAGGCGGACGGGCTGGAGGACGCCGCCGCCTCGCTCGAGGGGCGATTCCCGGAGGCAATGCTGATGACGACGCTGAACGGCCTCGGCGCCGAGGAGGTCGTCCGCTCGCACGGCGAGTGGCAGCTCGTCTCGGCGGTGACGTTCATGTCCGGGACGAAGCACTCGGACACCGAGATCGAGTACATCCTCGATACCGCGACCTGGATGGGGCCGTACGAGGACACGCCGCTTGCGCGGGTCGAGGAGATCGGCGACCTAGTGCGGCGCTCCGGCCTGAAGGCCGAGACCTTCCCTGACCTGCGGCCCGCGCAGTGGTCGAAGCTGATCTTCAACGCGACCGTGAACGCCGTCGCCGCCCTGACCGGGCTTCCGCACGACGAGCACTTCGCGCGGGAGGAGACGCCGGCGGATCTCGGTCATCTCGTCCACGACCTGATCGACGAGGGCAAGGAGGTCGCGGCGGCGGCCGGCATCGAGTTGTACGAGGACCCGTGGGCGATGAACGTCCTCGCCACGCAGCGCGGGTACGCCCACTATCCGTCGATGCTGGAGGACGTCGAAGCACACAGGACGACCGAGATCGATCTGATCACCGGCTCGCTCGTCCGCGAAGCGGAGCGACACGGGGTCCCGGTGCCGCTGCACACGGCGTTGCTCCGCCTCGTCAAGGCAAAGGAAGAGTCCTGGCCCCAACCGTCCACCCGTCAAGCCCAGGAGGCGTGATGAGACACAGCAAGACCGGAGCGCTGGTTGCGCTCCTCGCGACGCTCGCGGCGGTCCTAGCGGCGACTGCCGCAACGGCGCCCGCCGCCCAGTCCAAGCCGATCGTGATCGGCTGGGCGTTCGACAGCAAGGGCAACATGGCGCCGTTCGACGGCCCGGCACTCGCCGCGGCGAAGGTACGCGTCAACCAGATCAACGCGCGGGGCGGCGTGCTCGGGCGCAAGCTCCAGATCCGCACGTGCGACACGCAGAACAACAACCCGGCAAAGGCGAAGTCCTGCGCGGCGAGCCTGATCGGCAACGGCGCCGACATCGTGTTCACCACGTGCGACGTCGACTACGCGACGCCGGTCGTGCAGGAGGCGATCAACAAGGGCATCCTCGCGGTGGCGCCGTGCATCGGCACCGACCAGATGGGGCCGAAGCGGTTCGGCGCGAAGGGCCGGCTGGCGTTCAGCTTCGGCAACGTCGCGCAGGACGAGGGCTCCGCCATGGCTCAGTACGCCTGGAGCCGCGGCTGGAAGACGGCGGCGACCGCCACGAACACGCTGCTCGTCTACTTCAAGAACGTGGTGCAGGCGTTCGAGGCCCGGTTCACGCAGCTGGGCGGCAAGATCGTCGACCGGGAGAGCTACGCGACCGGGGCGAACAACGTCAACAACGCCGTCAGCAGGCTCAACAGCGTCGACGCGGACGTCGTCGTGACCTCGACGTCGTTCGGTGAGCTCCCGGCCCTCGTCGCCGGTCTCCGGACGCTCGGCAACGACGTGCCGATCCTCAACTCGTGGGCGGGCGACGGCACGTACTGGCTGCCGAAGGACCCGTCGATCTCGAACTACTACGCGGTCACGTATGCGTCGGCGTTCGGGGACGATCCGAGCAAGGCCGTCAACGCCCTGGCGAAGAAGGTGAAGGCCGGCACCGGTGGCTTCGTCACGGGCGCCGCCGCGATCGACGGCATCGTGACCGCGATCAAGCGGGCGAAGGGCTCGACAAACGGTGCCCGCCTCGCAGCGCAGATGCAGCGGTTCCACAACGTGCCGACGATCTCCGGGCTCGTCAGCTTCTCGCCGCAGCTCCACACGGTGTTCGGTCGGCAGTACCGCGTGCTGCGCATCCAGAACGGCAAGCCGAAGATCGTCGCCACGGTGAAGGCGAAGGCCGTCCCGAAGATCTAGAGCTTGACCGAGTCGGCCCAGTCAGACGGGGAGCGGTGGCCCGGAGCAGCACTCCGGGCCACCGCCGTGTCGCGTTCGTTCGAGGGGGTGCAGGCGCTCGACGGGGTCACGATCGGCCTGCGCCGCAACGAGGTGGTCGGGCTGATCGGCCCGAACGGCGCCGGCAAGTCGACGCTCGTCAACGTGCTCAGCGGCTTCGACGCCCCCACCGCGGGAACGGTCGAGCTCGACGGTGAGGACGTGACGCGCTGGCCGGCGCATCGCAGGGGTCGGGCCGGCCTCGCCCGCACCTTCCAGCACAGCCGCTCGTTCCGGAGCCTGTCGGTGCGGGAGAACGTCGAGATCGCGGCGATCGGGACGGGCACCGGGCCGCGTGCCGCGAGGCAGCGTGCCGGCGAGCTGCTCGGCCTCCTCGGCCTCGACCGGCGCGCGGAAGATCCGGCGTCGTCCCTGCCGCACGGCGACGAGCGGCGGCTGGGCGTCGCCCGGGCGCTCGCGACCGAGCCGCACTACGTCCTCATGGACGAGCCGGCCGCCGGGCTCACCGAGGCCGAGGTGCCCGCGTTCGCCGCCGTCGTCCGCTCGGTGCGCGACGACCACGAGGCGGGCGTGCTGCTGATCGACCACAACATGGCGCTGATCATGGACGTGTGCGACCGCATCCACGTCCTCGACCAGGGGCGGATGCTCGCCGAGGGCACCCCCGCCGACATCCGCGCGAACCTCGACGTCGCCGCCGCCTACCTCGGCGAGACCGCGGTCGCGGAGGACTAGCGGTGGCGTCGGACTCCACGGAGACGCCGGTGCTCGAGATCGACCGCCTCTCGGTGTTCTACGGAGGCGTCGCGGCCGTGCGCGAGCTCAGCGTCGAGGTGCGCCGCGGCGAGATCGTCGGTCTGATCGGGCCCAACGGAGCGGGGAAGTCGACGACGCTGCACGCGATCATGGGCGCGGTGCCCGTCCACGGCGGCGACGTCAGGGTCTCGGGCCGCTCGGTGCGCGGGCGCGCGCCCGAGTCCATCGCCCGTTCCGGGGTCGCGCTCGTCCCCGAGGGACGCCGGATCTTCGCGGAGCTGACCGTGGAGGAGAACCTCCGCCTCGGCCTCAGCGGCCGGCGCAGCCGCACGGGCAGCGACGAGGCGGTCGAGGAGGTGTACGCGCTGTTCCCCGTGGTCGGGGAGTTCAGCCAGCGGCAGGCGGGCGCCCTCTCGGGCGGCCAGCAGCAGCAGCTCGCGATCGGACGGGCGCTCGTCGCGAGCCCCGACCTGCTGTTGCTCGACGAGCCGTCCCTCGGGCTCGCTCCACGCATCGTCGACGTGGTCTTCGACGCGCTCGGGCGGATCCGGGAGCGCGGGATCACGGTGCTGCTCGTCGAGCAACGGGCCCAGCGGACGGTCGCGTTCGCCGACCGGACGTACCTGATGGCGAACGGGGAGGTGCGGCTCACGCTCGCGCCCTCGGACGCCGACGACACGGACGCGATGGTGCACGCGTACCTGTCATGAGCGGCTCGTTCGTCGCCGCGCTCGACGCCCAGACGGTGGTGGACGCGATCGGGCTCGGCGCCGTCTACGCGCTGATGGCCGTCGGGATCGGGCTGGTGTTCGGCGTGTTGCGCCTGGTCAACTTCGCGTACGGCCAGATCGTGATGGCCGGCGCGTACACGCTCGCCTTCACCTCGCAGGCGGACTGGCCGACGTGGGCAGGGATCGCGATGTGCGTGGTGGTCGTGGTCGCGCTGTCGGCGGCGATGGACCGTCTGGTCTTCCGTCCGCTGCGGACGCAGTCGCCGGCCGTGATGCTCGTGACGACCTTCGCGGTCGCGTTCCTCCTCCAGAACGTGGCCCTCCTGATCGACGTGCGGGACGACACGATCGGCGAGCCCGCCGCCTCCGTCGCGTCGCTCAACCGGGCGATCACCGTGTGGGGCGTCGACGTCCGCAAGGTGACGATCGTCGCGATCGTGGTCGCGGTCGTCGCGCTCGGGCTGCTCGCGCTGCTGCTCCGCCGCACCCGGATCGGCCTGCAGATGCGGGCCGCCGCCACCGACTTCGGCACCGCGCGCCTGCTCGGGGTGCGCGCGAACACCGTGATCGGGGTCGCGGTGCTGCTCTCGGCGCTCCTCGCCGCCGCGGTCGCGGTGATCCTGACCGTCCAGAACCCGCTCGTGTCGCCGGACTTCGCGCTGAAGGACACGATCATCGTGCTCGTCGGCGTGGTCGTCGGTGGGATCGACCGGCTCTGGACGGCGACGCTGGGCGGGTTCGCGATCGGCTTCGCCACGGGCGTGATCAACGGCGCGCTCCCGACGGACAAGACCGTGTTCCTCCCCTCGGTCGTGTTCCTGCTCGTGATCGGCGTCCTGCTGGTGCGCCCGGCGGGGCTCTTCGCCCGCGGGCGGAGCGGGCTGGTGGAGCGCCTGTGACCCGGCGGTTCGACGACGCCGCGCAACTGCTCGCGCCCGTCCTCCTCGTGGTCGCGACCGCGGTGCTCGGCTCGTTCACCTCGCGCGCGATCGAGATCTACTTCCTCACGGCGATCGTCTCCGTCGCGATCGTGGTCGCGATCTACGTGTTCGTCGGCAACTCCGGGGTGCTCTCGTTCGGCCAGATCAGCTTCGTCGCCGTCGGCGCGTTCGCCGCGGGCGTGATGACGATCCCGCTCGAGTCGAAGACGGGCGTGCTGCCCGACCTGTACCCGCTCCTGCGCGAGCACACGATCGGGAACCTGCCCTCGCTCGTGCTCGCCGCCGCCGTGGGTGGCGCGTTCGCCTTTCTCGTCGGCGTGCCGCTGATGCGCCTCTCGGGCCTCGCGGCCGGCATCGCGACCTTCGCCGTGCTCGAGATCACGCACAACCTCCTGCGCGAGTGGACGAAGATCGGCCCCGGCGCCACCACGCTGGCGCTCGTCCCGGAGACGACGGATCTGGTGCAGGCGGCGATCGGGACGGTGGCCGTGATCGTGGTCGCCTTCCTGTACCAGCGGAGCCGCCTCGGACGCTCGCTGAGGGCGACGCGGGAGGATCCGGCGGCCGCACGGGCGGTCGGGATCGACGTCCATCGACAGCGACTGTGGGCGTTCACCCTGTCGGGAGCATTGGCCGGATTGGCAGGGGGCCTCTACGTGCACATGCTCGGCTCCATCACGGCGGACCAGGTGTATCTCGAGCTCACCTTCATCACGCTGGCGATGCTCGTGATCGGCGGCGTCTCGAGCCTGTGGGGCGCGGTCGTCGGCGCGCTCGCGGTGAGCGGGCTCGACTCGTTCCTGAGCGAGGCCGAGCAGGGTGTCGGCGTCGGCTTCACGATCGACCTCCCGCAGGGTGCCCGCCTCGTGATCCTCGGCACGCTGATGGCGGCCGTCCTCGTCCTCCGGCCGAGCGGCATCACCGGCGGACGGGAGTTCGCCCTGCCCCGCTCGAGGCGCTCCGTACCGGCGCCGGCGCCAGCACCCGAGGGCGGGGCGCAGTGAGGATCTGCGTCGTCGGCTGCGGCGCGGTCGGCTCGCTGTTCGCGGCGAACCTCGCGAACCTTCGGGACGTCGAGGTGTGGGCGTTCGACCTCAACGAGCCGCACGTCCGGGCGATCGAGGAGCGCGGCCTCCGGCTCGTCGGCGCGGGCGAGGTCACCGGACGCCCGAACGCGACGAGCGACCCGGAGGCGATCCCGCCCTGCGACTTCGGGATCGTCGCGACGAAGGCGATGCACGCGCGGTCCGCGATCGCGGCGACGAGCCCCGTGTTCGCCGACGGCGGCGCCGTCGCCAGCGTGATGAACGGGGTCGGGAACGAGGAGGCCCTCGCCGAGCACGTCGAGCGGGTCATCCGGGGGACGACGTTCCCGGCCGGCAAGCTGCTCGAGCCGGGAGTCGTCCAGTGGGACGTGAAGGGCGAGACGACCTTCGGGCCGTTCGAGCCGCGGCCGCTCGACGTCTCGGCGATCGAGCCGCTGGCGGACGCGTGCTCGCGCGCGGGGATGCCCGCGACGGCGGTCGCGGACGCAAGGCCGCCGCAATGGCGCAAGGTGATCTTCAACGCCGCCACGAACCCGATCGGCGCGCTGACGGGCCTGACGCACGGACGCGTCTGCGAGCGGCCCGACCTGCGGGCGCTGGTCTCGGGGCTCGTGGCCGAGGGGACCGCGGTCGCCACAGCGCAGGGCATCGTCCTCGACGCGGATCCCGAGGAGCTGATCGACCACGCCGCCCGCCAGGACGTCGCGTACGGCCACAAGGCGTCGATGCTCCAGGACGTCGAGGCGCGCCGGGCGACCGAGATCGACTACCTCAACGGCGGGATCGCGCGCTTCGGCCGCGAGCTCGGCGTGGCGACGCCTCTGCACGACGCCGTGACCGCACTGATCAAGGGAGTTGAGGCCTCATGGCAACAGCCGTAGACACGCAGAGCGAGCTCGGGCGGCGGCTCGCCAACGTCCGCGCCGCGATGGCTGCAAACGCGCTCGACGGCCTCGTCGTCGCCGGGAGCGAGTACTCGGGCTTCGAGGGCGCGGTCACGTACCTGTCCGGCTTCCAGATCGTCCACCGGTACGCGTACGTGGTCGTGCCGGCGGAGGGCGACCCCTTCGTCGTGTTCCCGTCAGAGGCGCGGTACGTCGGCGAGCACCGTGTCGCGCAGGTCGAGCAGCGCTTCGACCCGCATCCGGGGCAGGCGATCGCCGACCACGCGAAGGACCGCCGCTGGAGGCGGATCGGGGTCTACGGGCTCGACTACGTGATGACGGTGCGGGACTACCGGGCGCTCGCAGCGTTCGAGGTGGTGCCGTTCGACGTCGAGTTCGACCACGCGCGCGCCGTCAAGAGCGAGGCCGAGCTGGACAGCGTGCGGGACTCGGTGCGGATCAACCGCCGCGGGTTCGAGCTGTTCGCGGAGGCCTACGCGCCCGGCCGCTCGGCCGCCGAGGTGATGGCGGTCGCGGAGGGGTATTTCGTCGCCGAGGGGTGCGGGCGACTGACGATGAACATGGTGCTGACCGCGCCGGGCAGGTCGGGGCTCGCGCTCCCGGAGTTCAAGATCGCGCGCAGGGACGAGGTGCTCGGGGACTTCGTGCTCCCGTCGCTCGAGATCGCCGGGCCCGGGATGCACTGGGTCGAGGTCTCGCGCGCGCTCGCGGCGCCGGGCGCCACGCTCTCGGCGGACACGGAGGCGATGGCGGAGGCGTACGCCGAGTACTACGAGGCGGCGAAGACCGCCATCCGCGCGGGCGCGACGTGCCACGATGTCCACACCGCCGTCTCGCGGGGGTTCCACGACCGCGGCTACCACCTGGGCCACGTGACCGGTCACTCGATCGGGATGACGATGATCGAGTTCCCGAAGATCGGTGAAGGAGTCGAGACCGAGCTCGCCGAGAACATGGTGCTCTCGATGCACCCCCACGCGATCGCCGGGAGCGGCGAGGACTGCCTCTACATGCAGGACACGTGGCTCGTCACGGCCAACGGCGGCATTCCTCTCGCCGACCTGCCCATGCGGGTCTTCGTGCCATGAGGACGCGGGCGGGCACGTCCGGCCGCGCCGAACGTGCGAGGAGCGGGCAGGCATGGAGGGTCTAGTGCGTGACGCCGAAGGCGTTACGCGCTGCTGGTGGGGCGGGGGGGACGACCCCGCCTACCGCGCCTACCACGACGACGAGTGGGGGGAGCCGGTCACGGACGACGTGCGGTTGTTCGAGAAGCTGACGCTCGAAGGGTTCCAGGCCGGTCTGTCGTGGCTCACGATCCTCCGCAAGCGGGAGGCGTTCCGGCGCGCGTTCTCGGGGTTCGACTTCTCGCGCGTCGCGCGCTACGGGACGCACGACGTGGAGCGTCTCCTGGGGGATGCGTCGATCGTGCGGCACCGGGGGAAGATCGAGTCCGCGATCAACAACGCGCGGCGGGCGGTGGAGCTCGTCGAGGAGACGGGCTCGCTGGCCGCGTTCGTGTGGGCCTTCGAGCCGCCGGTGGCAGCGCGGCCGCGGCGGCTGACGAAGGAGGCGCTCGGCGGGCTCTCGCAGACCGCCGAGTCGCGGGCGCTCGCGAAGGAGCTGAAGCGGCGCGGCTGGACGTTCGTGGGCCCGACGACCGTGTACGCGTTCATGCAGGCGATGGGGCTCGTCGACGACCACCTCGAGGGATGCGACGCGCGCCCGCGGGTCGAGGCGGCACGCGAGGCGCTCGTGCGGCCGGCGGCCCTCCCGCAAACCGCGTCGAGCCTCTAGAATGACGAGTCGTGAGCTGGCCGTGGATCGTCCTGCTCGCCCTCGGCGTCCTCCTGGTCGCCGCCGCGGAGTGGCCGAGGGTCTCGGGCGTCGTGGGCGCGGATGCGCGCCGCCGCCGCGAGCGAGAACGGCGCAAGGCGAAGCTCCGCGTGGTGAGCCCGGAGGACGACGACTTCGTCGAGAGCGTCACACGCGATCTCGACGCGCTCCCGACGATCGAGGAGCCCCGCTCGAAACGACCCTGACGCGGCTCAGGCCGGCGCGCGCACCTGCACCCAGGCGGTGAGCACCCGGGTGTTCGGGAGGATCCGCGCGACGTTCTCCATGTTCCTCGTCTCCTGGTAGTCCGCGAGCCGCAGGCGGAGCCGTCGCCGCCCGGGTGTGACGCCGACGGTCGAGACCCGGGCCTCGTTTCCCTGCAGCCGCGCGGTCACGGCATGGCCGTCGAGCGTCGCCTCGAGCGACCGCGGGTCGATGCCGGACCCGGCGTCGGCGACGCGCACGGCGAGCTGTCGACCGGCCCGGACGGACCGTGCAGTCAGCCGTGCGGCGGGCGGCGTTGTGTCGTTCGTCCAGAAGCGGAACCGGAACGCTCCGGCGCCCGCCCGCGTCGGGCTGTCGAAGACGACGGCGTAGGTCCCGGGCACCGGGAGGACCGCACCTGAGGCGAGCGTGGGATCCTCGAACTCGTCCACGTACGGGTTGAGGTTGAGCGGCAGCGCCGCGTAGCCCGTCAGCCGGTTCTCGTTCCCGTCCGCGACGATCCGCGGCTGCACGCGCACCCCCGGCGCGCGCCACGTGATCGCGACCCCGAAGTTCGCCACCCTGCGCCGGAGCACGAAGCGGAACACCTGCTCGGGCCCGCGGAGGCGGCTCGCGACGATCCCACCCGGCGGGACCTCCGGATACCGGTACACGTCGACGCGGGCCGGGAGGCCCCGCGTGTCGCCCGAGTACGTCCCGGTGCGGACGAGGGTGCGCGCCCGTGCGAGCGCGAGGTGCGGCGCCGCCACGCGGCCCCACACCGGGATCTGGCGGGCCACGCCGTCGCGCCGCAACACGACGACGCCGGCGAGCTCGCCCTCGGCCGCACCGGTCGAGAGGTCGAGCGGGAGGGTGCCGGGGACCACGACCTCGGCCGGGACTGCGACGCTCGCCCCGGCCGGCTCCTGCACCGGCTCGAACGACACAGACCAGACACCGGCTCCACCGCCCGCGTCCGCGAGCGTGACCTCACGGCGGGCGTCTCCACCCGGTCTCACGAGCCCGAAGGAGATCGCCGTCGGTGCGGGCATGACGAGCGGGTTGTCCGCCGCCGCGACGTCGACGAGGCCTGCGCCGGCGCGCGTCGGCCCCACCCGCGCCTCGCCCGCGCCGAGAGGACGCGCCGTGGCGGTCAGAGCCGCCTTCACCTGCGCCGGCGTCCAGTCCGGGTGGCGCTGCAGCAGGAGCGCGACTGCGCCCGCCACGTGCGGTGTCGCCATGCTCGTGCCCGAGAGCTCGCCCCAGCCGCCCGGCTGCGAGGAGAGGATCGAGCTGCCCGGCGCGACGACGTCCGGCTTGAGCCTCAGCGAGACCGGCGTGGGGCCCGCCGACGAGAAGCTCGCCATGACCGGTGCCGCGCCCGACGTCGTCGCGCCGACGGTGATCGCGCCCGCCGCGCTGCCGGGAGATGCGAGCGAGCCCGCCCCGAACTCGGTGTAGTCGTTGCCGGCGGCGACGACGGGGACGACGCCCGCCGCCGCGGCGGCGTCGAGCGCGAGCGCGACGGCGTCGCGCTCGGGAGGGACCTCCGGCTCGCCGATCGACAGGTTGATCACGTCCATCCCGTCCCGCACGGCCGCCTCGATCGCGGCGACGATCTCGGGCGCGTTCCCGTCGAGCCCGACGTCCGCGTCGGTCGGGACCGTGAGCGCCTTGTAGTTGCCGATGTACGCGCGCGGCGCGATGCCACCGATACGCGTCCCCTCCGCCGGCGTGTTCGCGTTCCCCGCCGCGATCCCGGCGACATGGGTCGCGTGGCCGGACTGCTCGGGATCGAACGGGCGGCCGGCGTAGCGCCAGGTCGCGCCCGGCGGCGGGAACGCCCGGGCGACGATCACCTTCGCGGTGGTGAAGGCCGTCTGCCCCTTCGGGAACCCGGCCGGCATCGTGTAGCCGGACGGGTCGAAGAAGGGGTGTGACTGGTCGACACCGTCGTCGATGATCCCGATCTTGATTCCCTCGCCCGTGGTCGCCAGAGGCGGGCTCGGCAGCATCCGCGCGCGGATCGTCGCCGCGTCGGGGCCCGCGAGGGCGTGGTACGCCGTCTCACCGAAGACGTGCTTGACGCCCGGAAGCGTCGCGAGCCGTACGACGTCGGCGGGTCGAAGCACGACGGCGACCCCGTTCTCGACCAGCCGGTAGCGCCAGCGGGCGCTCGCGTCGGGCACCGCCCTGTGCAGCGCGGCGACGAAGCGCTGCTGCTCGACCTCGATCCGCGCCCGGGCCTCGCTTCCTCGGGCGTACGCGAGCGGCGCGCCCTCGAGCTGGACCACGACCTCGGTCCGTCCGGCGCCGCGGACCGGTGTCGCCTCCGCGGCCAGCGACGCCCCGAGGAGCACAATCGCTGCGAGGACGGTGAGGGGGAGAAGGGCGCGCGTCACGACCATTTGGACGCCTGCGCCACCCGATGGTCGGCGGTGCCTGCGCTATGCGGATGAGAGGACTTGAACCTCCACGCCCTTACGGGCACACGGACCTGAACCGTGCGCGTCTACCAATTCCGCCACATCCGCGGGAGGCTCAGTGTAGCCGCGGGTTTTTCGGGACTCGGGCACTTCTCGCTGCGCAAGAAGTGCCAGCGGCAGTTTCCCCTGGCACTTTCTCGCGCTAGCGAGAAAGTGCCTCGAGCACCTGGTCTACGTGCTCCTCCGGCTTCACCTTGTGGAAGACCCGGGTGACGTTGCCGTCGGCGTCGATCACGAACGTCGAGCGATCGACGCCCATGTACGTCTTGCCCCGGAACGTCTTCTCCCCCCAGACGCCGTACTGCTCGGCGACCTCGTGCTCGGTGTCCGCGAGGAGGGCGAACGGGAGCCCGTACTTCTCCTTGAACGCCGCGTGCGATGCCTCGTCGTCCGGGCTGACGCCGAGCACCACCGCACCGGCCCGGTCGAACTCGACCCAGGCGTCCCGGATCCCGCAGGCCTGCGTGGTACACCCGGGAGTATCGTCCTTGGGGTAGAAGTAGAGCACCACGGGCGAGCCCTTGAGCGAGGACAGCGAAACCGTCTCACCCGAATCCGAGGTGAGCGTGAAGTCGGGAGCCGGGCGTCCCTCTTCGACTGGCAAGGTATTCCTCCGTTTGTCGGCCGTCGACGTCCTCAGCATCTCACGAGCGCGCTGCTGCGGAGCCGAGCGTGCGCGTCACGCGAGCACGCCGAGCGTATCCAGTCGGTCGCGACGGGCGGCGCAGCAGCCCGGCCACCGGCCGACCTGCGAGGTTTCGCCGCCCGATCCGTCCGGGTAGGTGGCCGATCGTGGCACGACGCGGCGGGTGGCGCCGGCTCGGGCGACGACGCTTCCGGTACGTCGACTCCCGCGGCAGGCCGATCGAGGACGACGAGCGTCTCGACCGTATCCGCTCGCTCGCGATCCCGCCGGCGTGGCGCGACGTGTGGATCTCGCCGAACCCGGGTGCCGACCTGCAGGCGACGGGAACGGACGCCGCCGGCCGGCGGCAGTACCTCTACAGCGAGCGGCACCTGGCGGCGAGCGCCCGCGAGAAGTTCGACAGGCTGCTGCACTTCGCCGAGAGGCTGCCGGTGCTTCGCGCCCGGGCCGAGAGAGACCTCCGGCTCGGCCCGTACGAGCTCGAGTGGGCCTGTGCGATCGCGGTCGGGATCGTGAACAAGGCCTGGTTCCGAGTCGGGACGGACAGGCACGCCCGCGCGGCGCGGACATACGGCGTGACGACCCTGACGAAACGGCACGTGGAGATCCAGGGCGACGCGATCCACTTCCGCTTCAGGACGAAGAACCGGGCGCTCGTCCGCCGGACGCTCCGCAGCGCACCGCTTGCCCGCGAGCTCGACCGGCTCGTCGCGCTGGACGGCCCGCGGGTGTTCCGCTTCGAGCGGGACGGAGAGCTCGCGAACCTGTCGGCGCGGCTCCTGAACGAGTACATCGGAGAGCACCTCGGGAACGGCTTCACCGCGAAGGACTTCCGCACCTGGGGCGGCACGCTCGTCGCGGCGAGCGAGCTCGCCCGGCGCGGCCCGGCCGAGGACGAGGCCGACGCGAGGCGCGTGCTCGGGCTGGCCATGCGCAAGGTCGGACGGGAGCTCGGCAACACGCCTGCCGTCGCGCGGGCCTCGTACGTGAGCCCCGCGGTCGTCGACGCGTACCTCGCGGGTCGGACGATCGACGACTTCGCCACGGGTCGTCGTCCCGCGCGGCTCTCGGGCGACGAGCGGGCGCTGCTCCGTCTCCTGCGCGCCGCGCGCCACTGAGCGTCGTCCCCCGAGCGGGAGCCGAGGGTTTCCACCGGCCCGGCGCCGGGAAGCCTCAGCACGTCACCGAGGAGGTTGTCATGGATACCTGGATATGGATCGTCATCGCGGTCGCCGCCGCAGCGGTCGTCGTCGCCCTGCTCGCCATGTGGGCGGTGCGCGGACGCCGCCGGGCTCATCTGCGCGACCGGTTCGGCCGTGAGTACGACCGGGCGGTATCGGAATCGAGCCGGCGGAAGGCCGAGCGCCGGCTCTCCCAGGTCGAGAGCGAGCACGAGGAGCTCGAGATCAGGCCGCTGTCGGAGGCGGCACGCGAGCGCTACCTCGAGGAATGGCGGGTCGTCGAGGCACAGTTCGTGAACGAGCCCGAGGAGGCGGCCCGCTCAGCCGAGCGGATCGTGCTGCGGGCGCTCGAGGAGCGGGGCTACCCGACCGACCGCGACGCGGCGCATCGCGCGGCGCACCTCGCCGTCGACCATCCGGACGTCGTGGAGCGGTATCGCCACGGCCGGGCGATGCTCGGCGAGACCCGTGCCCCGGAGGGGACGGAGAACCTGCGCAAGGCGATGCTCGACTTCCGCGCCGTGTTCGAGGAGATCGTCGAGCGCGAGCGGTCGGCGGCGGCCTGACCTCAAGCGTCGATCGGCGCCCGGGCGGCTCCCGCGCCGGGAGCCGCCCGAGCCCGTGCGGTTGGTTCGCGCGCCGGCGGGGTACTCCACCCTCGGTGGGCGAACCCGGCGCACAGAGCACGAGGCGCGGATGAGCCCCGAGGCGGCGAGTGCGCTCTCCACGGTCACCGCGGGCATCCTGATGCTGTACCTGGGCACGAAGAAGCGGATGATCGACCTCCGCGGCACGACGGTCCGGTGTCCCGCCTGCGGCAAGCTCTACCGCCGAGGCGGCGCGTGCCCCTGCTCCAGACGCTGAGCCCCCGACGCCTCGGCGTCCGCTCCGCCCGCGCGGGCGACGACACTCCGGAGAAGGAGGGCTCCGGCGGATGCAGGCAGCGCACCCGCCGGAGCGCGTGCTCGGTCCTCAGACGGTCGAGCGGTTGAACGCGCCGAACAGCGCGAGGACGAGCGCGACCACGAGGATCAGGAACAGGAACTTCGAGAGCGCGATGCCGCCGCCGACCGCCAGGATCACCAGCAGCAACACGAGCAACCAGATCAGCATCTCACGTCTCCTTGTCGGTGGTGCACCGGTATTCCCCGCCCGCGAGACGACCAACCCCGCGCTCGCCTGCTCGGCCCCCGTGGCTCACATCAGGCTCTCGTCCGGCGGCCGGGTGCCGTAGTCCGGCTCGCGGTATCCCGTGCCGTCGTCGTAGTAGGAGCCGAGCCTGACGTGGTACGAGTCGTCCGCGACGAGCGACTCGTCGTACTCCGGCGCCTGCCGGATCTCGTCCTTGGTGCGATCGACGAAGACCTTCTGCTCCTCCTCGTCGATGCGGTGCACGATGCCCGCCGGGAGCATGACCTTCCTGCCGAAGATCCACGGCCCCGTGTCGACGACGAGGTAGCTGCGGCCGGTGTCGTACGTCGCCTCGTCGACCTTGCCGATCGAGCCGTCGGTCGCCTCGACCTCGAAGCCCGACACGTCCGTCTGGGGGTCCGCGACCGTCGCTCCGCGGTCGAACTCACGATACGACCACACGTCCATGACGTGCCTCCTCTGCCGTGGGATGGTGGGGCCGCGGGAGTACCCCGCAGGCGTTCGGCGGAAACGTGCGCGGATGGGGGTTTCCGTGGGTGTCGGGCCGGGTAGGGAGAGACCCGTGGTCCGGCCGGCCGACAGACACGTAACCGCAGAGCCGCGCACGCCCCCGGCAGAGCGTCCACCCACCGGCGAGACGGAGCTCGCCAGGGGGCGCGTCGAGCAGACACCCGCCTCTCTCATCTCGTGGGTCGCACTTGCGATCGCGGTGCCTGCAGCGCTCGTCGTGCTGGTCGCGCTGCTCGTCTACGTCCTGACCTGACGGAGACCTGGGCCGATGATCGACGCGCTCCTCTTTCGGGAGGACGGGATGGAGGCGCTGCCCGACTGGGCCGGGCGTCTCGACGGGCTCGGCAGCTCCAGCCTCCTGTGGGTCGACCTCGAGCGTCCGGACGGGCAGGAGCTCGCTCGGCTCGTCGATCAGCTGGAGCTGCACGAGGAGAGCACACGACGACTCACGGGGGACGAGCAGGCGCCGTATCTCGGCGATTTCGGCGGCTACCTGCACGTGACGGCCTACACGCCGACCGACGAGGGCTTCGAACGCGTGGTGTGCCTCGTCGCGAAGTCGTGGATCGCGACGGTGCGAGACGGTCCCGTCGCGGTCGTCGACGAGCTCCGCGAACGGGCTCGCGGAGCCGGCAACGTCGGGCTACTGCAGGGGATCGACTTCCTCGCCGACCTGCTGACGTGGGTGCTCGAGGGCTACCTGCGGGCGTTCGAGGAGATCGACGTCGAGCTGGAGAAGCTCGACGACCGGGCCATGCGCGGTCGTGCGACCTCGGGAGACACGCTGCGGGTCCTCGTGGACGTCCGCGCGCGGATCGGCCGTCTCCGACGCATGCTCGTCGCGCACCGGTCGGTGCTGCTTCCCCTCACCCGCCCCGAGCTCGGTGAGGTCTCGACCGCCGAGTCGGCCCAGCGGTTCCAGGAGCTGCTCGAGCGGCTCCGGGAGGCGACCCAGGCGGCGCGCGACAGCCGGGAGGTCGTGATGGGCTCGTTCGACGTGCTGATGACGCGCGTCGGCCAGCGGACGAACGACATCATGAAGACGCTCACGCTCGTGTCGCTGCTGCTCCTGCCGGGCACGCTGATCGCCGGGATCCTGGGGATGAACTTCAAGGTCTCCCTGTTCGAGCATCCGGGGTACTTCTGGGTGGCGCTCGCCGTGATCGCCGGGATCGCAGGTGGCACGCTTGCAGTCGTCCGGGCTCGGAGCTGGATCTGAACGCCGCGGACGGGAATCCGACGGCGCTCCGGACGGCCGACGCCGTACGCGGCGCTCCAGCGATCTACGATCAGCGCTGATGGCAACCGGCTCGCGCGAGCTCCACGCGCTGCCACGCAAGCCGATGTTGGCGCGCGTCGGCTTCGCCCTCGCGGTCTCGCTCGCCGCGCTTGCCGCCCAACTCGCGCTCGTCCGGGTCTGGGACATCTCCGCCTACTCGATTCTCGTCGGGGCCGTGGCGGTGGCGGTCTGGTACGGCGGTTTCGTGCCCGGCCTGGTCTGCGCCGCGCTCACGTGGGCGGGGGCGGCCGTGATCGTCGTCGCGAACCACGAGCAGCTGGAGCTGACGGCGCGCGAGGCCTGGGTGCAATGGGCGATCAGCCTCGCTGTCGCGCTCGTGATGATCTGGGTCAGCTTCGTGCTGCGCCGCGGCCGTGCCCTGGCCGCGGAGGCGGCCGAGGTCGCCGAGGAATCGGCGGCAGGGCTGGAGTCGCTGCAACAGCTCTCGTCGGCGCTGTCTGCCGCGGCCAGCGTCTCCGACGTCATCACGGCGCTCGTCGAGCAGGCCCCGCCGGTGATCGGCGCGCCGGTCGCGCTCGGCTTCGTCGAAGAGGGCGAGATCATCATCGCCCAGCCGCAAGACTCCGCCGCGGCACCGTGGCAGATCCAGAGGCTGACACAGGGCCGCATGCTCCACCGCACCGCGTCGGAGGGGCGCCTGCTGCGGGCCATCGGCCGGGAGCAGCTCGAGGCGATGTTTCCCGACACGGCGTCGCTCGCCCCCGCGGCGCAGGGAGCGATCGCGGTGCCGCTGCGGGTCGAGGGCAGGGTGATCGGCTCGATCGGCTTCGTCTTCGACCGCGCGGAGGACGTGCACGAGGACGCCGGGACGCTCGCTCTCGTCGTGGCCGGTCTGGGTGGTCAGGCTCTCGAGCGCGCCCGCCTGTTCGAGAGCGAGCAGGAATCCCGCCGCGGGCTCGACCGCATCCTGCGCGTCGCACCGCGCTTCTTCACCGGGAGCGAGTCGGTGGTGACCCACGCGATCTGCCGCGAGGCGCGCACGGTGTTCGGCTCGGACGTCGCGATGCTGTGGCGCGTCGACGGCGACCAGCTGAGCCTGAGTGCCTTCGATCCCGAGCTCGAGCCGCTCCGGCCCGGGCTCCGCTCGAATCTCGACGACTTCCCGCGTCTGAAGGAGGCTGTCAGCGCGCTCAACGTCTCGTTCGTGCCCGACGTGCGGGAGGAAGCCCGAGGGGCGGGCCTCGCGCGCGTGAGAATGCTCGGCTCGCGCTCGTCGCTGCGGGTCCCGGTCGTGATCGCGGGCCAGGCCGAGCTCGTGCTCGTCATGTCGTGGCAGAACACGATCTCGAGACCGGACTCGTCGACCCTCGTGCTCGTCCGTCGCTTCGCCGACCAGGCGGGTCTCGCCCTGGAGCAGGTCGAGCGTCGGCGTGCGGAGGCGGAGGCGACGCGACGCGCCAGCGAGGCCCGCCGGCTCCACGAGATGACCGCCGCGCTCGCCAATGCGGCGACGCCCGCAGAGGTCGGCGCGGTGTGCCTGGAGCACGCCCGTGCTGCGGCAGGCGCGGCCGGCGGCCTCGTCGTTCGCGCGTCCGCGGAGGGGACGGCCGGCGGGATCATCGCGCGGACGGGCAGCGAGGATCGTGGCGATGCCGAGAGCGACGAGCTCTCGCTCGCGGCGGAGGAGCCCATCGCCAGGGTGATCGCCAGCGGGGAGCCCATCTGGGAACACGATCGCGCGGGAACCGGGCCCGAGCCGTCGCGGCCGGGCGAGCGACGCTGGATCGTGCTGCCGCTCAGGACCGGCTCCCGCGTGCTCGGCGCCGTCCAACTGACCTTCCACGACAAGCCGCACCTGAGTCCGGACACACGTGACCGGCTCGAGTCGATCGTCTCGCAGTGCGCGCTGGCCCTCGAGCGCAGCTTCCTGCTGGACTCAGAGCACCGACTGCGCCGCCTGTCGGAGAGGCTGCAGGCGATGACTGCCGAGCTCTCGAACACGCTCACACGCGCCGACGTGGCCGACGTGCTGCTCGCGCACGTCGACGAGGCCGTGGGGACGGAGTGCGCGGTACTGGCCGCGCTCGGCGACGGCCTCCACCTCACCGAGCTCCTCGGCTGGAGCGGGTACGAGCCCGAGGTCGCGCAGGAGTGGCTCGAGGCGTCCCTCGCCGCCGACACGCCCCAGGGGCAGGCTTTGAGGCGGCTCGCGCCGCTGCTCCACCACGCGCCGGGCGCGGACGACGTCACACGCCGTGGGTTCGACCCCGCGGACACCGGGCACTCCTCTTTCCTGTTCGCCCCGCTCGTGCTCGGGCGGAGGCCGATGGCACTGCTGATCGCGTCCGCGAGCGACCCGCTCACGCTGGACGCCGAGGAGCTCCGCTTCGTGGACTCCCTCGCGGGGGTGGCGGCGCAGGCGCTCGACCGCGCGCGCCGGTTCGAGTCGGAGCAGACGACCGCGGAGACGCTCCAGCGGAGCGTGCTCCCGGCGTCGCTGCCCCACGTGGCGGGCGTCCAGCTCGCAGGTCGGTATCTGCCCGGGACCGCGGAGCTCGAGGTCGGCGGCGACTGGTACGACACGATCCTGCTGCAGAACGGCCGGCTCGCCCTCGTCGTCGGCGACGTCGTCGGCAAGGGTGTCCGCGCCGCGGCGACGATGGGACAGCTCAGGAACGCGATCCGTGCGTTCTCGCTCGATCGCCTCAAGCCCGCCTCGACGCTCGAGCGGCTGAGCCGGCTCGCCGACGAGGTGATCGAGACGTCCTTCGCAACACTCGTGTACGCGGACCTGGACCCGGCCACGGGGGTCTGCCGGTACGCCTCGGCCGGCCATCCGCCGCCGCTGGCCGTCTATCCGGACGGCCGCGCCGAATACCTCGAAGGAGGCCGGGGCCTCCCGCTCGGCACTGGGGTGCCGGCGAGCTACCGCCAGGGAGTCGTGGAGCTGCCCCACGGCGGCGTGCTGCTGTTCTACACGGACGGCCTGATCGAGCGGCGCGGCCGGGTGCTCGACGAGGGGCTGGAACGGCTCCGCGAGTCGGCTCGGTCGGGCCCGCGGCACCCGGACACGCTCGTGGAGCACGTGCTCCGTCAGCTGATCGGCAACGAGGAACGGCGCGACGACGTCGTCCTGCTCGCCGCCAGGCTGCTCCCGGTCGCCCCGCACCGGCTCGACCTGCGGCTCGGTGGCGGCCGCGATGCCCTGCTCCAGGCCCGAGAGGCACTCCGGTACTGGCTCGCCGGCGCCCCCGCGGACGAGATCGAGGCCCACGACATCGTCCTCTCCGTGTGGGAGGCGTGCGCGAACGCCACCGAGCACGGCCATTCGGAGGCCGGCTTCCGGCTGTGCGCCGAGCTCGCCGGGGACGCCGTCACGGTCGTGGTCGACGACAGTGGCGGGTGGATTCCACCGGTCGAGGCATCGAGCCGAGGGCGCGGTCTCCAACTGATGCGATCGTTGATGTCGTCGGTCGAGATCGAGCCCGGCTCGCCCGGTACGAAGGTCACGCTCGCTAAGAGCCTCGCGCGAGCGGTGGAGCCCCCGCTCAAAACAGCCAGATGAGCAGGATGATGATGATGATCAGCGCGATGACGCCTCCGCCGATGTACATGTCCCTCCTCCTTTCGTCGTTCGACGCCCCGTGATTCCACGAACGAGCCCCTGACGAAACGTTTGCCGGGGGAGGGCCCGGGTACAGACCTGGAGACGACACCCGAGGAGATCGGAGATGTCCCAGGTGATGGCGGAGCGGGAATCGAGCGAACGACGTGTCGGCGGCCGCTGGTCCCGAGGCCAGGTGGCGGAGCGCGGCCTCGACGAGGCCGCGGCCCTGCACCGCCGCACGGTCGACCAGCTCCTGCTCGCGTACCACCGGGACGGGAATCGGGCGGCACGCGAGCAGCTCCTCGTCGAGCTGATGCCGCTGGTGCGGTCGCTCGCCGGGCGGTATGCCGGCCGCGGCGAGCCACTCGAGGACCTCGTGCAGGTCGGCGCGCTCGGTCTGATCAAGGCGGTCGACCGGTTCGACGTCGCGCGCGGGGTCGAGTTCACGAGCTACGGCGTGCCGACGATCGTGGGGGAGATCCGGAGGCACTTCCGCGACAGGGCATGGGCGATGCACGTACCGCGGCGGGTGAAGGAGCTGAGCGTCCGCCTGTCGCGCGTCCTCGACGAGCTGACGACGAGCCTCGGCCGGTCGCCGACGATCGCCGAGCTCGCCGAGTTCACCGCTGTCGAGGAGGAGGACGTGATCGACGCGCTCGACGCGGCACACGCGTTCTCGACGCGCTCCCTCGACATCCCGTTGAGCGGCGGCGACCAGCTGACGGAGAGGCTGGCCGGGGCAGATCCCGGCTACGACGGCGTGGAGGATCGCTGGCTGCTCGCTGCGGGACTGGACGCCCTCGACCCCCGTGCGCGCAAGATCGTCGAGCTCCGCTTCTTCGAGGAGAAGACGCAGTCGCAGATCGCGGCGGAGCTCGGGATCTCCCAGATGCACGTGTCCCGGCTCCTGCGCAGCGCCCTCCAGGCGATGCGCAGCTCGATCGACGAGGCCGCCGGAGGCGACGATGGCTGACGCTCCCGTCCGGCTGTGCTTCCCCGCGAAGACCGAGTACCTCCTGCTGGCCCGTCTCGCCGTGGCCGGGGTCGTCAGGAGCCTGCCGTTCGGGCAGCAGGACGTCGCCGACCTGAAGCTCGCGGTGACCGAGGCCTGCGCGAACGCCGTGCGCCACGCATACGCGGCCGGCGTGCGGGGCGAGGTCGAGCTGGACCTCGTTCCCGGGCCCGACCGGCTGGACGTCGTCGTCGAGGACTGGGGCTCGGGCATCCCGCTGCCGCTGCCGGAGCCGCCGGATCGTCCGACGGAGAGCGGCGGAATGGGGTTGTCGATCATCCGTACCGTCGTGGACGAGCTCGAGATCGCGCACGGAGCCGACGGTCGGGGGACCGTCGTCCACATGACGAAGCTCGTCGGGCGGCCCTGCGACGAGTCGCGTGCAGAAGCCCGCACCGATCTCGACCCGTCGCAGGTTTGAGCCGCGTGCACACGGGGTACACCGCTCGATCGTGCGCGAGCCGTTCGGCAACGCGCTGGGCGCGGCCGAGTTTCGGCTCGTCGAGGAGCGTCCGCGCCCGGAGACGCTCGTGCTCGTGGTGCTGGGCGACGTCGACCTCCACACCGCCGACGAGCTCGGTTCGCGGCTCGCCGCCGCGAGCCGCCGGCGAATCGACTCCGTCGTGGTCGACCTCTCCGCCGTCACGTTCGTCGACTCCCAGGGAATCGGGGCGCTGCTGCTCGGCGCGAGGCTGTTCGGGTCGCGCCCGGATCGATTTCGCCTCGTCGTCCGCCGCCCCGAGATCCGCCGGGTCTTCGAGATCACCTCGCTCGACCAGATCCTCCCGCTCGACCCGACGCGCGACGCGGCCCTCGCCCGGCTCGCGCCTGCAGGCGACGACAGCGGGGGGTGAGTCACCCCACGGCGGGCGGACCGCGTGGGAGGGCGATGAGCGACCCTGACCGGATCGTCCTGGCGGTGCCCGAGGGCCGGCGCAACCGCGACGTGATACGGCTCGTACTCGGCGGTCTCGGGGCACGGCTCGGGCTCTCCTACGAGCGCCTCGACGACCTCCAGCTCGCCGTTTCCCGCCTCGTCGTCGAGGTCGACGGGCAGGAGATCACGCTCGACGCGGAGGCGGCGGGCGGCGGCGTCTCGATCGCGGTCGGTCCGCTCGTGCCCGGCGCGGGGGCGGACGCCGCGCTGGTGCGGATCCTCGCGTCCCTCGTCGACCGGGTGGAGCCCGTGGCCCGCGGCGGCGTGGAGTGGATCGCCCTAGGGCTCGACCCCACGCCGCCGCGCCTCGCAGGAAGCAGGCCGGCGTCCCTCTCACGGGACGTCACGCCGGTCGGACGGCCCCGACACGCGTGACGGCTCGCCCGCGGCGGGCCACCGCGATGCCCGTCACGACGATCCAGACGAGCGTGAGCAGCAGCGCAAAGAAGTCCGCGAACGGGACGAAGGCCGCGAGCCCGAGCACGACCGCCGCCCACCCGAGGCCGCGGAGCGACCCTGCCGCGAGCAGGGCCCCGCCGGCACCGAGCAGCATCACGCCCAGCGCCGGGTTGAACGCCATCCACGTATTGCTGTCGAGGGCGTTCAACGCCTGCAGCGCGCCCGGTGCGAGAGCGTTGTCGCCGGCGTTCACGAGCGCGAAGTGGGCCGTCGCGGCGAGGAGCACGCCCGCCGCGGCCAGCACCGTGCCTGCCACGAGCACGTCCGACCAGGCAGAGCCAGTTCCGCCCGTTGCGTCGGCGATCGCCCTTGCCAGCCCGATGCCGAAGAAGAGGAGAAACGGAACCGAGACGGCGAGCGCGAACGCGCTGGCGCCCTGACGCACCGCGTGGGCGTCGTAGAACGAGGCGAGCTCGGCGCCCGAGGCGCTGTCCGACGGCGTGCTGCCGCCGACGCCGACGACGGCGACGAGCGCGAGAGCGACGAACACGGTCCCACCGAGGGGAAACAGCTTTCGTGTCAGCATGGCGAGACTCCTTCGGTTCGCATGGTCGGGTTCCGGGCCGTACGCGTCACGCGTGGGCCACGTCGGGCCGCCTCGCCTCGGCGGGCCCCTCGTATGTCGCGCGGTAGCCGACGAGCCGGCCGAGCGGTGCCCCGAGCAGCAGGCCGACACGCTGCATCCACGCGGGGGGGAACGGGAGTCGCACCGTGTCGAAGTGCGCTCGGGCGATGACCGCCAGCCGCAAGGGGTTCGGCATCCCCTTGCCGTTCGTCTTGCCCGCACAGGCAAGTGCGAACATCGTCTCGAGCAGGGGCTCGAACGTCAGCGCGGGGGTGATCTCGCACCGGAAGCGCGCCACGTCCGCGCTCGCGTTCCAGAACTGGTGCTTCCGGCCCGGTGGGACGAGCACGCGGTCGCCCGGGCCCGCCTCGAGCTCCTGGCCGTCGAGCCGGAACATGAGCGTGCCCTCGAGGACCTCGAACTGCTCGGTCTGCACGGGATGGACGTGCGGCTTCGCGACGAAGCCCGAAGGTCTCACACGGCATTCGATCACGACGGCCTCGCCGCCGGTCTCGGCCGAGGTGGTGCGGAAGAGGATCTGCTCCCCGGTGATCGGGTTCTCGATCGTGTCGCCTGCGTGGATCATTCGACGCTCCCTTCGCCTCGTCGACGTCGCCGTCGACCGCTGTCTGGGTCTGTGGCGACGCTAAGCCGCAGCGGTGTTCGGCACATCGGCGGCAGCGCCCAACTCTGCTCCGCGCCAGCCACGAGTTCCGATCTCGGTGCCAGCACCTATTGCGATTCGCGGGCACGAGGCGAAAAATGTCGCCATGCGCGCGCTCCGTGTCGCAGCCGTCGCGATCGCCTCCGCCACGACAGCGTGCGTGGTGATCGGTCTCCTGGAGGTTGCGGGTGTCCTCCCCCGACCTCCCGACGACATCCCCGACGCGATCATCCCCTTCGTCGCGATCGCCGTTCTCACGCCGACGGCCGTGGGCCTGCTGATCGCGCTCCGGCGCCCGCGGAACCTGATCGCGTGGCTCATGCTCGTCGGCGCCCTCCTCGTTGCCAGCGAGCCCGTCGATCTCCTCGTCAGCCAGGGCTGGGCGCTGCAGACGGGCCGCGCGACGTGGCCGATGCTCTACGCGTGGCCGATCGCGATCACGTACGTGTTCCCGAACGGGCAGCTTCTGTCCCGCCGGTGGCGCTGGGTGGCGGGCGCCGGGGCGACATGCTTCCTCGGGTTCATGACCGTCGCGATGCTCGACACCGAGCCGTTCGACACCCCCTACGAGTCCGTGCCGAACCCGGTCGCGGGCAACCCGGCCGCGGAGTGGGTGAGCACGTCGAAGCTCGGCCTCGTGTGGATCCCCCTCTGGCTCGGGATCCTTGCGACCCTCTTCGCCGGTGCGCTGGCGATGAGGCTTCGGCTGCGGAGATCGACCGGGATCGAGCGGCTCCAGACGATGTGGCTCGCCTGGGCGGCGGCACTCATCCCGCTGGGCCTGGTGCTCTGCGCAGCGTCGTGGACCTTCTTCGGCTTCGTCGAGGTCCTCGTGTTCCCGTTCCTCCTCGTCATGCAGGCGACGATCGCGATCTCGGTCGGCGTCGCCGTCACCCGCTACCGGCTGTACACGATCGAGCGCCTCGTCAACCGCACGGTCGTCTACGCGCTCGTGACGTTCGTGCTGCTCGGGACGTACGCGGCGGTCACCGTCGGGCTCGGCGTGGCCGTGGGCGGCGGGTCGGCGTGGGTCACCGCTCTCGCGACGCTCGCGGTCGCGGTCGCGTTCAGACCACTGCGCGCGCGGGTGCAAGACGTCGTCGACCGGCGGTTCAGTCGCGCGCGCTACGACGGCGTTCGCCGTGTCCGGGCGTTCGAGCAGGAGGTGCGCGACGGCCGGAGAGCACCGGAGACGATCGGCGAGGTGCTCGCCGCGGCACTCGGTGACCCGCGGGCCGAGCTGCTCTTCTGGTTGCCCGCGAGCGAGACGTACGCCGACTCGTCGGGCGAGCTCGTCCCGTCCCTCCCGCTCGACGGCCGTGCCAGCTCGGAGATCGAGCGCGACGACGCGCGCACCGCGGTCCTCCTCCATGCTCCCGAGCTGCTGGAGCGCCGCGACCTGCTCGACGGCGTGCTCGATGCCGCGGCCCTCTCGGTCGAGATCGCCCGCCTGCGGGTCGAGCTCCGCCTCCAGCTCGCCGAGGTCGCAGCCTCGCGCGAACGGATCGTCGAGGCGGGCTACGAGGAGCGCCGCCGCCTCGAGCGGGACCTGCACGACGGCGCGCAGCAGCGGCTCGTCTCGCTCGGCGTGCACATCCGCCGGCTCCAGCGGACGCTGCCGCGCTCCGCCTCCATCCTCTCGCCCGCGCTCGACCAGATCGTCGACGAGGTCGGGGCGGCGATCGCCGACCTGCGCCAGATCGCCGCGGGCGTCCGCCCTGCGCGGCTCGACGACGGGCTCGCGGCCGCGCTGCGCGATCTCGCTCGGTCGGCACCGGTCCCGGTGGAGGTCGAGGCACCGGGGGAGCGTGTCGCCGCGAGCGTCGAGGCGGCCGCCTACTACGTCGCCTGCGAGGCCCTCACGAACGCGGTCAAGCACGCCGCTGCCACGAGGGTGGCCGTGCGCGCCGCGCGGGAGAACGGCTCGTTGCTCGTGACCGTCTCCGACGACGGCGTGGGGGGCGCCGTCGCGCGGCGCGGCTCGGGCCTGGCTGGTCTGCGCGACCGTGTCGCCGCCCACGGCGGCTCGCTCGAGATCGTGAGCCCCCACGGCGAAGGCACGCGCATCGAGGTGACGCTCCCGTGCGGCTCGTGATCGCCGAGGATGCGGCGCTGCTGCGAGAAGGGCTGGCCGGCCTGCTCGAGGACGCGGGACACGCCGTGGTCGCCAGGGTGGGAGAGGCGGACTCGCTCCTGGCGGTCGTCGCCGAGCACCAGCCGGAGCTCGCGATCGTCGACGTGCGGATGCCGCCCACCTACGAGGACGAGGGGATGCGGGCCGCTGTCGAGATCCGACGGTCGTACCCGGAGACGGCGGTGCTCGTCCTCTCCCAGCACGTGGAGAGCCGCCATGCGGTCGAGCTCGTCGGATCCGGAGGCGGTTTCGGCTACCTGCTCAAGGATCGCGTCCTCGACGTGGACGCCTTCCTCGACGCGGTGGACCGGGTCGCGGGGGGTGGCTCGGCGCTCGACCCGGAGGTCGTGAAGCACCTCCTCCTGCCGCCGCACGAGGACGACGCGCTGGCCGCGCTCACCCCCCGCGAGCGCGAGGTGCTCGGCCTGATGGCCGAGGGCAAGACGAACGCCGGCATCGCGAGGCAGCTCTGGCTGACGGAGAAGACGGTCGAGACCCATGTCAGCTCGATCCTCGGCAAGCTCGGGCTGCCGCTGGACGGGGACACGCACCGGCGTGTCCTCGCCGTCGTCACGTACCTGCGCAAGAGCTCTCCGACGTACTAGGTCCGCGACCGGGTCGCGTGGTTTCGCGCGGAGACCCAGCGGGCATCACGGCCGGGTGAAGATCACCCCGCCAGCCGGGCAGCAGCATGGCGAGCTGCCGGTCCTGCTGTTCGTCGGCCAGCGGCGCTCGGGGCCCTCACGGCGCATGGAGAGCCTCGTCGCGTGGGTGAAGGTCAACCAGAAGGCGCGCCTGCGCGTCGTCGAGGTCGACGCCGACCTGCGCGCGGACGTGGTGCGGCGCTTCGCGATCCGGGAGTTCCCGTCGCTCGTCCTGCTCGACGGCCACCGGATCGTCGCCCGTCTCGAGGGCCGCGCCACGGGGAACGAGATCGACGCGCTGCTCCAGACACACCTGCCGGCGGCCTGAGCCCCGACGGCCGGTTACGTCCTCTCGCTCCTCTCGCTGCCGTCCAGCTGGGTGCGACGGGCGCCGATCGGGCCTCGCGGCGGTCGCGGACCGTTGGCAGCGAACCGCCTGCATAGGAGCACGAACTTGTATAGGGTCGTCCCTCAGACCAGATGGCTGGAGTGACTTTCGATGGCGTCGGGAAGATCTATCCCGACGGGACGCACGCAGTCTCCGGGGTGGATCTCGAGATCCAGGACGGGGAGTTCATGGTCCTCGTGGGGCCGTCCGGCTGCGGCAAGACGACCGCCCTGCGCATGGTCGCGGGCCTCGAGGACATCAGCGAGGGCGTGCTGAAGATCGGCGAGCGGGTCGTGAACCGCGTGCCGGCGCGCGACCGCGACATCGCGATGGTGTTCCAGAGCTACGCGCTGTACCCGCACCTGACCGTCTACGAGAACATCGCCTTCGGCCTGAAGCTGCGGAAGGAGCCGAAGGACGAGATCGACAAGCGCGTGCGCGAGGCCGCCCACGTCCTCGGCCTCGAGGCGTTCCTCGATCGCAAGCCCCGCGCGCTCTCGGGCGGCCAGCGGCAGCGCGTGGCGATGGGCCGGGCGATCGTACGCCAGCCGGCCGCGTACCTCATGGACGAGCCGCTCTCCAACCTCGACGCGAAGCTGCGCGTCCACATGCGGGCGGAGATCGCGAGCCTGCAGCACGACCTCGGCGTGACGACGATCTACGTCACCCACGACCAGGTCGAGGCGATGACGATGGGTCACCGCGTCGCGGTCATGCGCAAGGGCGAGCTCCAGCAGGTCGCTCCGCCGCAGGAGCTGTACGACCGGCCGGTCAACATCTTCGTGGGCGGCTTCATCGGCTCGCCGGCGATGAATCTGGTCGAGTCGTCGATCGAGCGTCGGAACGGTCGGCTCGCCGCGCGTGTCGGCGACGCCGCGCTGGTGCTCGACGACTCCGTCGTCGCGAGTCGGCCCGCCCTCGAGCGCTACGTCGACAAGCGCGTCGTCCTCGGCATCCGTCCCGAGAGCCTCGAGGACGCGGCGCTCGTCCCGGACGCGCCCGATGAGAGCAAGCTCCACGGCGTCGTCGTCCTGCGCGAGCCGCTCGGCTCGGAGATCGTCGCGCACTTCGACGTCGATGTCCCTCCGGCGCTGACCGAGGACGTCCGCGAGCTCGCCCGCGACGTCGGCCAGGAGGCCGCGGTGCGCGCCTCGGAGGCGGAGGAGAAGAAGACCACCATGGTCGGCCGTTTTGGGCCGCGCTCACGGGCGCGGACCGGTGACGTGATCGACGTCGCGGTCGACACCACGGGCGTCCACCTCTTCGACCTGGAAACCGGTCTTGGCATCTACGCGCAGGACTGAACGGCCGGCACCGACCGGCAACTGCGAATGCAGCTCACGCACGAACGTCCAACGGGAAGGAGCTCAAGGATGAGACGACGATGGCTCGTATCCGCGCTGCTCGTCGGCGTGGTCGCGATCGTCGCCGCCGGCTGCGGCGGAGACAACGGCGGAAGCAGTTCCGGGGGGAGCACGGACGTCACGGGCTCGATCTCGGTGATGGCAACCTGGGGCGGCGACGAGCAGGACTCGTTCCAGGCGGTCATCGACGGATTCACGGCGAAGTACCCGAACGTGACCGTCAAGTACACGTCCGGCGGCGACAACCTGGCCACGTTGCTCTCGACCGCGGTGGAGGGCGGCAACCCGCCCGACCTCGCGGCCATCGCGCAGCCGGGCCTGATGACCGACTTCGCGAACAAGGGTGCGATCCAGCCCATCGACCAGTTGCACGACCAGATCGTCAGCGAATTCGGCCAGTCGATCGCGGACGTCGGCTCCGTCGACGGCACGCAGTATGCCGTGATGTACAAGGCCGCCAACAAGTCGCTCGTCTGGTACAACGTCTCGGCCTTCGACCAGGCGGGCATCGAGCCGCCCACGACGTGGGACGACCTCACCAAGGATGCGTCGACCCTGAAGGCCGCCGGGATCACTCCCTGGTCGGTCGGCGTCGACGTGGGCTGGCCGATCACCGACCTCTTCGAGAACGTCTACATCCGCACCGCCGGCGCGGACATGTACGACAAGCTCGCCAAGCACGAGATCCCCTGGACCGACCAGTCCGTCAAGGACGCGCTGACCGTGATGCAGGACATCGTCGGGGACTCGGGCAACATGGTCGGCGGCACCGAGGGGGCGCTCCAGACCGACATGCCGACGTCGGTCGCGAACGTCTTCACCGATCCGCCCAAGGGCGCGATGGTCACGATCGGGGATTTCGCACCCGGTGTGACTCAGACGACGCTCGACCCGGTGACGGGCTACGCCGTGTTCACGTTCCCCTCGATCGACGACTCACCGCCGTCGGTGGTGGGCGGCGGCGACCTGTTCGTCGAGTTCAAGAAGAGCGACGCAGCAGACGCGTTCCTCGAGTACCTGACGACGCCCGAGGCGGCCGAGATCTGGGTGAAGCGCGGCGGGTTCTCGTCGCCGAACAAGAACCTCGACGTCTCCGTGTACCCGGACGAGATCACGAAGCAGACCGCGAGTGCGATCGGCGAGGCCGACACGTTCCGCTTCGACATGTCGGATCTCCAGCCCGCCGCGTTCGGCGGAACGCCGGGACAGGGCCTCTTCAAGGAGTTCTCGGACTTCGTGAAGAGCCCCAACGACATCGACATGATCACGCAGCAGATGGAAGCCGACGCGAAGAAGGCCTACGGCGGCTAGCTCGGCTTTCGGCTCGATGACGGAGATGACGACGACGGTGGAGGCCCCCGAACGGGGGCTTCCACCTGCCCGCGAGCCCGGCCTGTGGCAGCGCTACGGCATCGTCGTGATCTTCCTCGCTCCGGCGCTCGTCCTGCTGGGCGTGTGGATCGTCTACCCGACGATCTCCACGATCCACCGCAGCTTCTACGACCGGAGTGGCGACAACTTCATCGGGCTCGACAACTACCGGACGCTGTTCAGCGACGCGACCCTGCGGAAGGCGATCGAGAACAACCTCCTCTGGCTCCTCGTCGTCCCGGCGTTCGTGACCGCGATCGGGCTCGTGTTCGCCGTGCTGATCGAGCGGATCCGCTTCTCGGTCGCGTTCAAGGTCGCGGTGTTCATGCCGATGGCGATCTCGCTCTTCGCAGCGGGCGTCATCTGGCGTCTGATGTACGAGAAGGATCCCGACCAGGGCACGGTCAACGCCACGATCGCCGTCGTCCACAACCGCGTGCAGCCGTCGGGGAAGCTCCCGAACGCGCTCCCCTCGACCGAGACCGTCACCGGGAGCACGAAAGGCGGTCTCACGCTGAACACGCCCCTCCAGCCGGGGAGCGTCGCGCAGATCGGGCTCACCGGGATCCTCGAGTCGAGCATGCCCCCGAACGCCGTTCAGGCCGTCGTCCCCGAGCCGCTTGCCGGCGGGATCACCGGAGTCGTCTGGAGAGACTTCAAGCCCGGCGGCGGCACGCCCGGCAAGGTCGAGCAGGGTGAGCTCGGGCTCCCGAACGTGACGGTCGAGCTGCGGGACGACGGCGGCCGGCGCGTCGGCACGACGAAGACCGAGGACAACGGGACGTTCGCGTTCGACGACGTCCAGGCCGGGACGTATCGCGCGGCGATCGCCTCCGACACCTTCGCGAAGCCGTTCGACGGCATCTCGTGGCTCGGCGCAAGCCTGATCACGCCTTCCATCATGATGGCCTACATCTGGGTGTGGGCCGGGTTCGCGATGGTCGTCATCGCCGCGGGCCTCGCTGCGATCCCGCGCGATCTGCTCGAGGCCGCCCGGACGGACGGTGCTTCGGAATGGGCGGTGTTCCGCCGCGTGACGGTGCCGCTGCTCGCGCCCGTCCTCACCGTGGTCTTCATCACGATGCTGATCTACGTGCTGAAGGTGTTCGACATCGTGATCTCGATCGCACCAGGGTCGTCGCAGGACGACGCCAACGTGATCGCGCTCGCGATGTGGCGCACGTCGTTCGGCGGCGTCAACGACTTCGGGCTCGGCGCCGCGATCGCCGTGTTCCTCTTCCTGCTCGTGATCCCGATCCTGCTCCTCAACATCCGACGCTTCCGGAGGGAGGCCTAGCGTGACGTCCGCAACCGCCACCGCCGAGCGCGATGCAGCGGCCGAGCCGTCCTCGGCGCGGATCGTCGCCTTCCTCGGCAAGACACCCGTCTACCTCTTGCTCGGCTTCATCGGGTTCCTGTGGCTCGTCCCGACGCTCGGGCTGTTCTTCACCTCGCTCCTCGAGCCGTCGCAGATCGGGCGGACCGGCTGGTGGAACGTGCTCTCGTCACCGAGCATCGCGACGTTCGACAACTACAACGCGATCTTCCACAACCACGCGATCACGTCGGCGATCTGGACGACCGTCTTGATCTCGCTCGGCGGCACGATCCTGCCCATCATCGTCGCCGCGCTGGCCGCCTATGCGTTCGCGTGGCTCGAGTTCCCGGGGCGGGACTGGCTCTTTCTCCTCGTGGTCGCCCTCCTCGTGGTGCCGATCCAGATGGCACTGATCCCGATGTTCTCCCTCTACAACGACCTGGGGCTCTTCGACACGATCCTGGGGCTGGTCCTCTTCCACACGGCGTTCGCGCTCCCGTTCGCGATCTTCCTGCTGAGGAACTTCTTCATCGGGATACCGCGCGACCTGCTCGAGGCGGCCCGGATCGACGGCGCCTCCGAGATGCGGATCTTCCTCCGGCTGATCCTGCCGCTGGGGCTGCCTGCGATCGCCTCGCTCGCGATCTTCCAGTTCCTGTGGGTCTGGAACGACCTGCTCGTCGCACTCACGTTCGGCCGCAACACCCAGCCGATCACGGTCGCGATCTTCTCGCAGATGCGCCAGTTCAGCGCGAACATCGAGCTGATCGCACCGGCCGCGTTCATCTCGCTCGCGATCCCGCTCGTGGTGTTCTTCGCGTTCCAGCGTTACTTCGTCCAGGGGCTCCTGGCGGGCTCGGTCAAGTAGCGCGGTCGCGCGGCTCGGGTACGCTCGCGCGCATGGCGGGTATCCATCCGTGGCTGGGCGGGGCCGCGATCGCGGTCTGCCTCGCAGCGGCGTTTCTGGGCGGCGTCCTGTACTGGCGCGGACGGGGGGCGGGGCCGCTCACCACGCATCTGCTCTCGCTCGCGCAGACCCTGCTCGTCGCGCAGGTCGGAGTCGGACTGCTCCTGCTCGCCGACGACCGCCGCGCGCCCGAGGAGCTCCATTACCTGTACGGGACGCTCGCGCTCGCCGTCGCCCTCACCCCGTGGTTCTACGCGCCGGTGGAGGGGCCGCGCCGCCTGCTCTGGTTCGCGGTCACGACCGGCGTCGCCGGCGCGCTCGCGATCCGCGCGTTCATGACGGGGACGTCGTGAGGCGTCTCTGGGAGAACCGGTTCCTGCGTGGCCTGGCGCTCGTCGCGCTCGTCTCGCTCGCGATCGTCCTGCTCTCGCTCGAGGAGTCGCTCCAGACCGCGGGCGCGCTGCTGCGCGTTGCGTTCTTCCTCGCCATCGCGTTCTTCGTCTTCCTCCTCTGGCGTGAGCGCCGCTCGGAGCTCGAGACGTGGTCGGATCTCTCCCGCAGGACGTTCTACGGCGCGATCGTGCTGGCGGTCGTGGCGGTCGGCGCGCTGATCGCCCTGGGGCCGAGGGGCGCCGACGTGCTCGCGTTCGTCGCCGTGCTCGCGTGCTGCGTCTGGGCCGTCGTTCGCGTCTGGCGACGCGAGCATCGCTACGTCTGACGCTCAGGACCGCGTGGGAGCGGGGTACGGCGTCCCGTCCGGGGACGTGTAGAGCGTCGACGCGCTCGGGAGCTCGGCCGTCGCGCCGTCGAGCGCGTCGAGCGCGTCCCGCACGTCCACGAGCTTGCCGACGAAGATCGGGGTGTCGCGCTCGGTCCAGCGCGACGCCTCCGACTCGCGCAGGGTCAGCATCAGGTGCATGAAGTCCGCGGGCTCCTCGGCCTCGAACGCGGGAATGAACTCCTGGTCGTCGATGCCGAACGAGTAGGTCGTGTGGTTCGTGACCGTCACGAAGCGCGCTCCGATCTCGGCGTGCTCGCGCATCGCGGCCGCCCGCTCCTCGAAGGGGAGGAAGTACCAGGGCCGCACCTTCACGAACGGGTAGACGATCAGGTAGGGCGCGTTCCTCGGTGCGACCCGGCCCTGGCGCACGCGCTTCTTGTCCGTGTAGACGGACGGCTTCGTCGTCCCGAGGTACGAGTACGGCGTGCTCAGCCACCCGCCGAGCGGGGTCCCGTTGAGGGCGGCGCCGAGCTCGAGCAGGTCGTCGTAGCGTTGCGTGATCGACCAGAAGAAGAGATCCGCCTCGGGGCGGACGCCGACCGTCGAGTAGACGCGCAACCCCTCCATCCGGCCGGCGAACTCGTCGACGACGTCGGCGAACGCATCCTTGCCGGCCGTGCGCTCCTCCACGGGGAGGCGCCGCCACGCGGGGTCGACCCGGAAGAAGCGGTAGCCGACGTACTGCCCGACCTCGACCCCGTCGATGCGCTCGTAGGCGTCCGCCATGCCCGAATGGTACGCCGAGCCGGCTCAGGAGGGGCGCAGCATGCCGCTCGACACCGTCGTCGGAGTCCCCGGATTCACCGGGTGTACGAGCGTCAGCCGTAGCCGGACGGGGCGCGAGCCGAGCTTCTGCCGCCCGAGCGACGCGAGCAGCTGCCCTCCGGCGCGGCCGTAGCCGCGGGCGGTCGCCGCAACCGACCCGCCCGAGCGGACGGCCTCGAGCGTCCAGCCGCAGTCGAGCGAGCAGCGGAAGCGGACGGTGTGGGTGCCGCGGAGGAATGCGCGCGGGCTCGGGAAGCGCACGCCGAGCGCCGAGACCTCGAGCGCCATCCCGTCGCAATGCGCGATCGAGCCGCCCCGGGCGCGCGAGAGCGCGTCGCGCACCGCCCAGAAGCTCGACTTCGGCGTCCCGTCGGCGTAGTAGACGCCCGACTGCCAGCTGAGCAGCGCCTTCTCGTCCTGGGAGTGGAACAGCAGGATCCCGTCGACGGTCGGCTGGCAGAAGGCGAGCCGCAGCCCGAGCTCGTACGCGGCGGCCTGGCGCCGCTCGTCGACGGGCTTCGTCGTCGCAGGCTCGGTGCCCGAGTAGAGGCTCCGCTTGCCGGTCGGCACCGCCGACTCGATGCCGAACTCGTCGTAGAGGATAGGGAGGGTCGAGCCGGCCTGCGCGGTTCCGTCGAACGCCTGCCCCAGGAGCGCGACGAGCTTGCCGTAGTCCGCGAGACCGATCGAGGTCGAGCGGGGGTGCGGGAAGTCGGGGCTCTGCGACGAGTTGTCCGGATAGGGATGGATCGCGAGCCCGTCCATCACGGGCAGCGTGCGACCGCTCGAGCGGTACGCGTTGCCCATCGCCTGGAGGAACGCGGTGGGGGACGACGTGGGGCGGATTCCCCCTGGCCGGTCGCCGCCGCGCGGCGCGAGGGCGCCGCCCCAGACCGTCACGGTGGGGTCGACCGCCTTGATCGCGTCGTACGTCTTCGCGAGGAGCCCGAGGTAGGCGGGCGCCGACGCATTCGTCCCGTCGAGTCCGAACTGCGGTAGCCAGAAGCGGTTCAGGTTCGGCTCGTTGCCCACGATGATGTCGTCGAAGCTCGGGAGGTCCGCGGCGATCGCGGCGGCGTACCGCGCGAACTCCGACTGCGCGGTCGGGTCGAGCGGTGTCGTCTTCTGCCCGGGGTTGTAGACGGAGACGTAGACGGTCACGCCGTTGAGCTGTGCGGCCGTCTCGACGTTGCGGAGCTCGCGCAGCTCGTCGGCGGTCGGCGCGACGAGACCGGGCAGCCAGTTGGAGGTGACGCGCACCGCCGTGAAGCCCGCGAGCCGGAGCTGCGCCATCTTCGCCTCGGCGGAGGGGAGGTCGGGCGCGCGCACGGCGTCCTCGGCGACCCCGAGGGTCATCGAGGGCCCGGCGGCCAGGGCCTGGCCGCCCGTGAGCGCCGCCGCGGCGGAGACGAGCGCGACGGTGAGGAGGAGGCGGAAGGTCATCGTGATCACTGAGACGTACGCAGGGCGCTGCAGGCGGCCGGATACGCTAGACGACGTGGACGATGCCGTCCGAGAGCAGCTGCGACGGCTGCCACGGGGCCCGGGTGTCTACCTCTTTCGTGACGCGCGCGACGAGATCCTCTACGTCGGCAAGGCGAAGTCGCTCCGGGCCCGCGTGCGCAGCTACTTCAACCGAGGCGCCGACCTGCGCGTCGGCATCGACGGGATGGTCCGGCGGATCCGGCGGATCGAGGTGATCGTCACCCAGAGCGAGGCGGAGGCACTCCACCTCGAGCAGAACCTTGTCAAGCGACACCGTCCGCCGTTCAACGTGCGGCTGCGCGACGACAAGTCCTTCCCGTACATCGCGGTGACCGTGTCGGATCCCTACCCGCGGGTGATGTTCACGCGGGAACGCCGGCGCCGTGGGACGATCTACTTCGGCCCGTACGCCAACGCGAAGAAGGTGCGCGAGACCCTCGACGTCCTGAACCGCGTCTTCCAGTTCCGCCCGTGCGAGGGCCCGAAGCCCGGCCGTCACTCGGGCATCCCGTGCCTCGACTACCACATCGAGCGCTGCACGGCGCCCTGCATCGGCGCGATCGCGCAGGAGGCGTACGGGGAGATCATCGACGGCGTGATCGAGTTCCTGTCCGGAGAGACCCGGCCGATCAGGCGTGCGCTCGAGAGGCGCATGCGCGAGGCGGCGGCGGAGGAGCGCTACGAGGAAGCGGCGCGCTACCGCAACCGTCTCCGGGCGATCCAGAGCCTCGCGGAGCGCCAGGCGGCCGACAAGCGCGCGGTCGGGACGATCGACGTGATCGGGCTGGCCGTCGAGGGAGACCGCGCGGCCGTGCAGCTCTTCCCGCTCCGTGACGGGAAGATGGTCGACCGCTTCGCGTTCCATCTGGAGAACGTCGCCGGCCAGGACCGCGCGACGATCCTCGAGTCGTTCTGCGTGGAGCACTACGGCGGCGCGCCGGCCGTGCCGCCGCAGATCGTCGTTCCGCCGGACGTCGGAGACACCGAAGCGCTCTCCGCGTACCTCGGCGACCTCCGTGGGGCGCGGGTCGAGGTCCGCGCGCCCCGGCGAGGCGAGAAGCTGCGGCTCGTGCAGCTCGCCGAGGAGAACGCCCGGCTGGCGCTGGAGCACGACGCCTCGGCGGCCGAGCAGAAGCGGCAGCGTCGCGTGGAGGCGCTCGAGCAGCTGCGCGAATCCCTCAACCTCGAGAGCCTCCCGACGCGGATCGAGTGCTTCGACGTCTCGAACCTCCAGGGACGCGAGATCGTCGCGTCGATGTCCGTGTTCGTCGACGCGCAGGAGCGCCGCGCGCACTACCGCACCTTCGCCGTGCGCGGCCTCGACGGGCAGGACGACTTCGCCTCGATGGCCCAGGTCGTCTCGCGGCGGTTCGCGCGGCTGCGCGACTCGGCCGCGCCCGAGCGGTACGACGAGAGCTTCGCGCAGATCCCGAACCTCGTCGTGATCGACGGGGGCAAAGGGCAGCTCGCGGCGGCGCTCGAGGCGATCCACTCGACGTTCGACGTCCCGCGCACCGCCGTCGTCGCGCTCGCGAAGCGCGAGGAGGAGGTCTTCGTCCCGGGTCGGTCCCAGCCGATCCGGCTCGACCGCCACGACCCGGGGTTGCAATTGCTCCAGCGTGCTCGGGACGAGGCGCATCGATTCGCGGTCGGCTACCACCGACGCCGGCGCGACACGCGCGCGTTCGAGTCGATCTTCGACGGCCTCGAGGGCATCGGCCCCGCGCGGCGCCGCGCGATCCTGCGTCACTTCGGCTCGGCGGAGGTGTTTCTCGACGCGTCGCGCGAGGAGCTCGAGGGCGTGCCCGGTCTCCCTGCGAAGACCGCACGGGCGGTCTACGCGCAGCTCCACAAGGCCGGCAGGGGCTGATCGGGCGCGGAGAATGGTGCTCCCGTGTCGTCGAAGGCCTACCGTTCGTCGACGGGGCCGGCAGGCTCCGCCGGCGGCGAGACAACGGATCGGTAGCGCACGGTCCCGAGGGTCAGGAAGATCGCCGTGAAGCCGAGCACGACGTTGACGACCGTGAGCGTGAGCTTCATGCCGACGCTGAATGCCAGCAACGTCGTCTCGGCGATCCCCGCGTTCCGGAACGCGTAGACGAGCAGCGCCTGCTCGGTCCCGATTCCGCCGGGCGTGGCCGGGACGAGGGTCGAGAGGCTCATCGCGGCCTGGACGAGCAGGACGTTCGTCACGCTCTGGTGAATCCCGAACGCGCCGAGGAAGAACCAGATCGTCGCGAGCCGCAGCGTCCAGTCGCCGAGCTGCCAGACGACCACCGTGCGGACGTAGCGCTGCGGAGGGTCGAACACCGCGAACGCCTGCTCGACGCGGGCGCGCAACCGATGCCAGTAGCGGTTCAGCAGCCAGACGACGAGCGCGCCGACGGCGACGATCGCGATCACGACGCCCGGGTGGATGACGCCGTCCTGGAATGCCCAGGAGTAGTCGAAGGACGGCAGGCGCGACAGCACGTCGATCGACGGGAGGAGCCCCTGGCTCAGCGCCCACACGAACACCGCAAGCGAGAGCACGAGGTCGACGAAGGTGAGCACGACCGTCGAGGAGATCACCGTCGTGTAGGAGCTGCCCGGGATCGCGCGGTGCGCGAGGTAGATCCGGACGACGTCCCCGCCGCGCGCAGGCACGATCGCGTTGACGCCGACCCCCGCGACGTACGCCGCACCGATCGGCGGCCAGGGCACCGGCCGGTCGGGGTACGCCGCAGCGAGCACGTTGCGCCACGCGCGGCTCACGCAGGCGAGCTTGAGGATCTGACAGGCGATCGCGGCGAGAAGGGGAACGATCGAGATCTCCGAGAGGAAGTCCCAGAAGTGCTCCGTCGCGGTGCGGATCGTGTCGATCACCGGACCACCGTAGCCGCGCGCCCGGCGTCGTTCTCGCCCCGACAGCCAGCGTGCAACCGGCACGTGCCCGGCACGCGTCCCTCGCCGCCGCTGGGTGCCTCGATGGGTGTCAGGCGTCGACCGGCGTCAGGGTGTCCGCTCCGGACAGGAGACGTGCCCTGCCGAGCGGCGGCGCCCGGCGTTGCTGCCGATCGACGCGGGTCTCCGCCGGTGGGAGGCCAGGCGTCGGTGCAGGTGTCCGACCTGAAGCCGGACACCTGATTCCGGGAGGGTGCGTCGCCGCCGGTGTCCGACGAAGTTCGGCCGACACCGTCCTCTCTGGCGCCGTCCGGAACGGGCGGACCCGCGGCTCAGTCGTCGGCGGCGAGGAACGGGTACCGGTAGTCGGTGGGGGGGAGGAGCGTCTCCTTCACCGTCCGCGGGCTGACCCAGCGGATCAGGTTCCACAGCGAGCCCGCCTTGTCGTTCGTGCCCGAGGCGCGCGCGCCGCCGAACGGCTGCTGTCCGACGACCGCGCCCGTCGGCTTGTCGTTGACGTAGAAGTTGCCCGCCGCGTAGCGCAGCCCCTCGTGGGCCTGGCCGATCGCCTCGCGGTCGTTCGCGAAGACCGCTCCCGTGAGCGCGTAGGTTCCCGTCGAGTCGACGAGCCTCAGGGTGTCGTCCCAGCGCTTCTCGTCGTAGACGTACGCCGTGACCACGGGGCCGAACAGCTCCTCCCGCATCAACCGGAACTCGGGGTCCTCGGTCTTGATCACGGTCGGCTGCACGAACCAGCCCCGGCTGTCGTCGGTCGTGCCCCCCGCGACGATCTCGGCGCCGGCCTCGCGCGCCTCGGCGATCGCCGCCTCCTGGGTCGCGAAGGACGACCCGTCGATCACCGCGCCCATGAAGTTCCGGAAGTCGCGCACGTCGCCCATCCCGAGCGACGGGACGTCGCGCTCCAGGCTCGCGCGGATCTCCTCCCAGAGATTGGAGGGGAGGTAGAGGCGAGAGGACGCCGAGCACTTCTGTCCCTGGTACTCGAAGGAGCCGCGGACGATCGCCGTCGCGACCGCCTCGGGGTCGGCGGACGGGTGCGCGAGGATGAAGTCCTTCCCGCCCGTCTCCCCGACGATGCGCGGGTAGTTTCGGTACCGCTCGATGCCGCCGCCGATCGTCCGCCAGATGGACTGGAACACGGCGGTCGAGCCGGTGAAGTGGACGCCGGCGAGGTCGGGGCTCCCCAGCGCGGCGCCGCCGAGCTCGGAGCCGGGCCCGAAGACGAGGTTGATCACCCCCGGGGGCAGGCCCGCCTCCTCGAGCAGGCGGAGCGTGTACCACGCCGAGAGGGCCTGGGTCGAGGCCGGCTTCCAGACGACCGTGTTGCCCATCAGCGCCGGCGAGGTGCTCAGGTTCGCGCCGATCGCCGTGAAGTTGAACGGGCTGATCGCGAGGACGAAGCCTTCGAGCGGCCGGTATTCGAGGCGGTTCCACACGCCCGGTGAGGACACCGGCTGCTCCTCGTAGATGCGGACGAGGTACTCGGCGTTGAAGCGAAGGAAGTCGATCGTCTCGCACGCCGAGTCGATCTCCGCCTGGTGGGCGGTCTTCGACTGGTTGAGCATCGTCGAGGCGTTGAGCGTCGAGCGCCACGGCCCCGCGAGCAGCTCGGCCGCGCGCAGGAACACCGCGACCCGTTCGTGCCACGGCGTCGAGGCCCACCCACGGTGGGCTGCGCGGGCCGCCGTGATCGCGAGTTCCATGTGCGACGCGTCGCCCTTCGCGACGTCGGCGAGCACGTGCGCCCTGTCGTGGGGCATGACCGCCTCGAAGGTCGCGCCGGTCTCGACCCGCTCCCCTCCGATCACGAGCGGGATCGCGATCCGCTCGCCGGCGATCTCCGCCAGCCGCCGTTGCAGCTCGGCCCGCTCCGGCGATCCCGGCGCGTACGTCCGGATCGGCTCGTTCACGGCGGCCGGCGGCCGGAAGATTCCGGGGGCGCTCATCCGGCCGATTGTAGAGTCGGCACGGTGGAGGCGACGCGGTATCGCTACGCGGTCGCCGGCTGGGGCGTCGGCGAGCTCGTCGTGACCGACGGCGTGCTCGTCGCCCATGCGCTGCCGTCGCGGCGCCGGCGGCTCTCCCCTCACCCGAGGGGCCCCCGGGGGAGCGCCAGCACCCCTGAAGTCACGCTAGCGGCGGATTCGTCACGGGAGGGCGCCGGCTTCGTGCCGGATCTGTGCCGGCGTTTCCAGGCGCATCTCGGAGGGGCGCCGGTCGCGTACGACGACGTCGCCGTCGAGGACGCCGGGCTCGGCGTCTTCCAGCAGCGGCTGCTCGCGGCGGCGAGGACGATCGGCTGGGGCGAGGTCGTCACGTACCGCGGCCTGGCGGCGCTCGCGGGGCGGCCGCGGGCGGCGCGCGCCGCCGGGAGCTTCTGCGCCGCGAACCGGCTCTCGCTCGTCGTGCCCTGTCACCGTGTCGTCGCGGCCGGCCGCGACGAGCCGTACGAGTTGGGAGGGTACGGCGCCTCGGGCGTCGCGCTGAAGCGGCGCCTGCTCGCTCTCGAAGGGACGTTCCTGTGAACGCTGCTGCGCTCGCCGCCGACGCGCGCGCCGAGCTCGCCGCCCTCGCCCCCGAACGGCGCTGCGACAGACTCGCGGAGCTGTCGGCGCTCTTCCACACTGCCGGAACGGTTCACCTGCACGGTCGCGGCGCGCTCTCGTTCCACCTCGATCTCGCGGAGTCGGCGGTCGCCCGACGCGCGTACTCGATCCTCAAGGAGCTCCGGGTGGAGTCCGAGATCCGCACGTACACGCGGACGTCGTTCGATCGAGCCGTCCGCACGCAGCTCCTCGTCGCGGGGTCGGTGCATGCGATCGGGGTCCTGACGGAGGCCGGTGTCCTCGCCGACGGGGGCCTGCCGCTCGACCGGCCACCCGGGAAGGTCGTCGCGCGACGCTGCTGTCGCGCCGCCTACCTCAGGGGCGCGTTCCTCGGGGCGGGGTCGCTGAGCGGACCCGGCTCGCCCCATCTCGAGATCCGGACGCCGCTGCATGCGGGGGCGGCGTTCGTCCGCAGCGTCGCCTCCGCGGTCGGCGTGCGGATGGGCGTCACCGACCGGGAGAGCCATTCCCTCGCCTACTCGAAGAGCTGGGAGGGGATCGAGTCGTACCTCTCCGCCGCCGGCGCCGCGGAGAGCGTCCTCGCGCTCGAGGAGCGGGCGCTCGTCGCCGAGCTCCGCGGCGAGGCGAACCGGCTCGCGAACGCCGACCATGCGAACCTCGTCCGCCAGAGCCGGGCGGCCCGCGCGCAGCTGGCCGCAGTCCGCCGGCTCGAGGAGGAGTGCCTGTTCGACCGACTCGCGCCCACGCTCCAGGCCGCGGCCGACCTGCGGCGCAGGTACCCGTCGTTGTCGCTCCGGGAGCTCGCGACGCGTGCCGAGCCGCCCGTGACGAAGGCAGCGATGGCCGGCCGGCTCGCCCGACTCGTCGCGCTTTCGGCCGAGATCGACGGCGATCGTTCCGGTCCCGCTTGAGCGAACGCCATCGAGGTCCCATACTCCACCCCGGTGGGCTCGCGCTCCCGGGCGGCGGAACCAGACCCCGTCCACCGCCCGGTGCCGGAGCGCGCTCGTGGGGGAGGGGATCTCCTCGGAGCTCCTCCCTCAGCCCACCACCATGCTGTTCTTGTTCGCAAGGCGGAATCCGCGATAGCGGATTCCGCCGCTCGGATCCCCCGCCTTGCGGCGGGGGCAGATCCCTGAAGGCGTCGGCTTCGCCGCCGCAACTGCCGATCCGTCAGGCGCGACGTACGGTCTCGACGGGTCGTGCGGCGCCGCTCGCTGTTTCCGCCGCTCGGATCCCCCGCCCTGCGGCGGGGGCAGATCCCTGAAGGCGTCGGCTTCGCC